>Ga0209393_1000330_pt1 | contig 23898 bp, 24 predicted proteins | sample SSWtaG_2_FD_184117 | JGI IMG/M metagenome (GOLD analysis project Ga0209393, IMG submission 184117) | Hot spring microbial communities from Sandy's Spring West, USA to study Microbial Dark Matter (Phase II) - SSWsed_130316 (SPAdes)... | ecosystem: Environmental > Aquatic > Thermal springs > Hot...
GTGTACTTCAACTTTGTGGATATCGTCAAAGCTTTTCACGTTGTGCGACACGACGAGCTCTAGCGCTAGGAGGGCGCTCACCTCCGTCTTTAGGCCCTCCGCTAGCTCGCTCCTCAGCTTGGGTATAAACTCCTCCTTAATCATTCTGCTGTCTCTGTAGGAGTGTAGGCCTAGCACGTGCAGGAGCCTCCCCCGCAGGATGTTGGGTAGCTTGTCTAAGTATTGGTGGAGCACGTAGTAGCAGAGGCCACCCTCGCCGAACCTCGAGTAGACCGCCTCGGCCTGCGGTAGGAGCTGGCTACATAGTAGCCTACCCACGTCGTGGCCCCTCCTGCGCCTGCTCTCCTCGTACAGCTCGACCAGGTCTACATCGTTGATGGGAGGCTCTGTAGCGCTCCGGGGTTCCACCCCCTCTAGTTGCACCTGGCCGTCAGCGAGCCTGTCAATGACTGGGTGGTGAAAGCCGCAGATACTCTCCCCGATAACCCTGTGTAGCCTATGGGAGGGCGTAGCGAGCTCCCAGATCGATGGCTCACTTCTCCCTTAATGTGCTTTTAGGTCGGCTACTAGCTACGGAATTAGGGTAGCCATCGCTAGGGCTAGCCGGGTAATTACGTAACGTGTGCTGCACGTGAAAAGCCCCTTCAATATTCTACTGTCGGATTCCGACAGACGTATATAGAAGTCTATGACCACGTTTCAAGGACGCGCGGGCAGTAAATGAAACGTCAGCTCCCATAGCCCTAAGCCTTCCACGCCGGAGATCCCGGGTTCGAATCCCGGCCGCCGCACCACCCCGGGCGGGATTAGTAGCTCCTAAGGAGTTCACTCGAGAGGAGTCCACGCTGCGTGGAGTTATACAAAGGTTAAGCTCCCTAATCGAGTACTCGCCATAGGCGAAGGCCCGCCCTTCAGGGCTAGGCTCGTAGCAACCTTCTTAGCTTTTCGATAAGTCTCTTCACATCCTCGAATGCGTACTTAACGTCCCTTGGAGGCATCCAGTTCTCGTAGAAGTTCTGGTGTAGGGAGTTAGCCGTCCGCCATAGCAACCTAATCTCTCTATCGCTAAGCTTCTCGGAGAGCTCATCGATATACGCCCACAGGTCCCGGTAGTTCCTGAGCTCTACGCCCTCCTTAGCAGCAATAGCCTTAACCATCTGTGACGCGGCACCCCACATCTTCTCCGAGACCTGGGGGTAGTCCTCCCTTGCAAGTAGCTCCTCAGCCTCCTTTAGGTACTTCTCGCAGAGCCTTAGGTGAAGCTCAACCCTGTCCTGGGAATCCAGGACCACGTTGAGATGCCTAGCGAGAACCTCAATAACCAGCTCCTCTACAGCGACATCCCTTACCTTGGCCTCCCTCAAGAGCTTCTCATAGAGCTTCTCGCCAAGTACGATTGTGGGCACATTCCAACACCGAGCTAAAAGAGGCTTAAAGGGTATTAAATCTCGGGGAAGCGGTGGCACACGGTACTACAGCAACCCTACTTCGTAGGTTTAAGATGCGGGCGTACTACCCCCGTAGGTAGCTAGAGGATGTCTAGTAAGTAGGCCACTACTATCGGTAGTAGTACGGTGACGTCACCGTGCACCGTTACGTGCTTAGCTCTCGGGCTGACCTTACCCCAGGAGACGGCCTCCCTAGTTCTAGCGCCGCTTAAGCTCCCGTCCCACTCTACGGCCGTGGTTATGTAGACTGCGTAGTCTAGGCCCCCCTTGAACTGGTTCCACCATATCGTGTGGTGCTTGCTTATCCCCCCACCTAGTACTAGGGCTAAGCTCTTCCTACCTGAGAACACCAGGTCGGAGAGCTCCTTCATGTCCTTGAGTACGTCCAGCTCTACTCTAGCGAACTGGGAGAAGATGAAGAGGCTCGTCCCGAATGCTCCGTCAACTATACCCGGGACGTAGACCGGTACCCCAGCTCTGTAGGCTGCTCCGAGTATCGAGTTCGCTTCGTCCTTAAGGTCCCTCCCCACCTCCTGTAGGAGCTCCCTAACCCCCCAGCGGCTCTTAACCTTCGACACCCTCTCGACTAGGTCCCTAACGTAGCGCTCTACGGTCGGGCCGTAGCTATCCCTAGGTATCAGGACGTTACCGAGTCTGTGCACACCCCTCTCCCAGAGCTCTACGTCGTCGTAGTCGAAGTCCCCCTTAAGGTATACACCACCCAAGCCCCTTGCTATGTCGTGATCTACGGTACCGCAGGTGGTGATAACTACGTTGAATAGCTTTAAGTCGACCAGCTGGGCTATTAACCCCCTCAGACCGGTAGCGACTAGGTTACCCGTGAAGGATAGGAACCTTAGGTCAGCCTCCCTCAATCCCTCCCTTAGGATCTCGAGGGCCCTGTAGAGGGGCCCAGCAGTGAACCCGTGGATCCTACCGTAGGCTTCGACCAGCTCCCTTACTGTAGTACCCTTCCTAAGCCTAACGTCCTCAACCCTACCTAGCTCCTCCACCCAGCTACCCCAGTACCTACAGAGCCTAAGCTTAAGCTCTTCTGCTCACCGGTCCTCAGGTGCTTAACCGTTACCTGCCCCCTACTCACCTCCGAGGGGCCTACTATAGCTACGTAGTCGTAGCCCAGCCTAGAGGCCTGGCCTATGAGGTCCGAGAGCCTCTGCTTAGTCGCGTACCTGGTATCGGTAACCACACCAGCCTGCCTAAGCTCCGAGGCCACCCTATCTACGTAGGCTACGTCGTCGACTAGGGATACCAGCATGAGCCTAGGCCTAGGGGCTACTAGCTCTTGAGCAAAGCCCTGGGCTTCCAGAGCTAGTAGGGTCCTCTCAAGCCCTAGGGAGAAGCCTGTAGCAGGTACCTGGACACCGCTGTATATCTCAGCTAAGCTGTCGTACCTACCTCCACCACCTATGCTAACGTTAAGCCCTGGGACGCTGACTTCAAATATTATACCAGTATAGTAGGCTAGACCTCTAACTAACCTCAGGTCAGCTACGGCATTAAGGCCGAGGCTTAGGACGGCCCTGTGTAGAGATACCAACCTCTCAATACCCTCTTTCGCAACGCTGTAGAGCTCCTCTAAACCCCTCAGCTCCCTGAGAAGCTCTTCCGGGTCCTCGGCTCTAACCTCCAGTAGCTTCTCCAGTAGCTTAGCCTCCCCATCAGAGTACCCTCTAACTACTCCGATAGCCTTCTCTACCTCCCCCTTATCTACTAGGTGTAGAACCTCATCCTGCACACCCTCCGGGATACCGGCCTTCGCTAGCACCCCCCTCACTATAGATATGTCGTTGACTCTAAACGAGTAGCTTCGAAGGCCTACGGATCCGTAGAAGTCGCGTATAAGCTGGAAGAGCTCTATGTCTGCGTAGATCCTCTGCTCACCTATATACTCAGCTCCGAGCTGGAAGAACTCCCTATACCTAGCAAACTGAGGCTCATCGTACCTGAATACCTGGCCGTAGTAGTAGAGCTTCAGAGGCCTTGGGGAGGCCCTTAGGTGCTTTAGGAAGGCCCTGATAGCGCTCGCCGTAAACTCGGGCCTTAAGCAGACGGTTCTACCGGCCTTGTCCTGGAACACGTACATGCTCCTACTAATCCCCGGACCGGCCTTAGCTTCGTAGAGCTCAAAGTGCTCTACCGTAGGGAGTATAACCAGTCTATAGCCGTAGAGCTCAGCTACCTCAGAGAACTTAGATACCAGTGCTGCGTAGCGCTCCGACTCCGGTGGTACTACGTCCCTAGTACCCCTCACCGGCTCTAGAGGGACCTTCATCCTCGTACACCCTACTTAAGTCGCTCGACCTAACTACACTAGCTGAGTAGTAGGTTACATCCCCATGAGCATCTACAACTGCTACCACCGGTGTGTAACCCCTCATAAGTGCCGACCTAACCCACTCGAGAATCGACGAAGCCTCAATCAAGGTATTCTCCTCGAGGACTAAGACCAGCACTCTCTCGTTTCCCCTCACGTAGAGGAGCTCCCTGGGGGAGTAGCCTGACCTAGCTCTCCGCCCCCTCTCCCTAAGGTCTAGAAGCACGGTGAACTTAGCCCAGCCGTACTCATCCATAGGTAGCTTAAAGTAGAGGTAGTCTAGGTCTATAGGCTCCCCGTCTACCAGTACCTTAGCTAAGCCCTTGTAGATTAGGTAGGCTATCTCCGAGACGTCGAGTAGGTAGAGATCATCCCCAGCAGACCACCCGAGGAGTAACTCACGTAGTAGACCAGTCCTATCCTCAACTAGGTACCTCCAGCCCTCACTACCTACTACGCAGAGTACGGGCTTCGCACCTGTGCGTACCTGCGCCACCTCCTAGAGTAGCTAGCTAACCGCTATTAAGTATTCCTGGACCGCCTCGAGGACCTCGACACCCTACACCTAGCCTCTAACTCCTACTGGGGGCTTAAGCTCCTGTAGTCTACGACCTTGGTAACCGTAAAGCGGGGACCGCACTCTCTGTCTGTAGTAGTGCATATGAAGCTTACTAGAGCGCTATCGCTACCTCCAAGTACCTTAAGCTCAATGCACCTACCCCCGGGTTTGTCCACTAGCCTAGGTCTTAGGGACTCTACGAGGTATCCTGAAACCACCTCCGGTAGCCCCTTTGGGACGGTCTGCGGTGCTAAGATCAGCTCCCTAAGTCCGTGAGGGCTTTGGGAGCTAGGTATCTCCCTAAGGAGGGATACGCCGGCTATCTTCAGTAGGAAGAGCTTCCTAAGTTGCAGACCTGCCGGCTCTGCATAGAGAAGAGCCGAGGGGTTGCCTCCCTTCTCTAAGACTATTAGAACGCCGTAGGCTCCTAGCGAGGTAGTCCTCACAGCTAGGTCGGAGTAGGTAGCCTTACCCCGGTTGACCTTAACTGCGTGGGGGACTGCTAGGGCTAAGTCCTTAACGAAGCTCCTCGTCCTCCTAGAGGGCTCTCTCGATGTGGTAACTAGAAGCCTGTGCATCACGTACTTGACCTAGACGCCTCGGCCGTAGCTATTGTAACTCGGCCGACCTCCGTGTAGGGCTGGTACGCACCTCCAGCGAATACCCTACCGCACTTAGGGCACATCCACAGACCTACCGAGAGCCTCTTAAACAAGGTTCGGGTACCGCAGAGGGGGCATACGTACTCGGAGTACCTCCTCTCCATAACCTCTTTCCACTTCTTCCTAAGTGAGGAGCCGTACCTAGCGCCAAACCTACCAGCTACACCCATTACCTTAGTCCTACCCACAGCCAGCACCTCACGGAATACCGTAGCCTCGGTTAAAAGCTTCTCGCAGGCTACCCGCTAGAGGTACGCTGAGGAACGTGCTGTACGCGGCGGTAGAGGTTAGAAGCTTTCCAGAGATGTTTTTAATGGGGCTAGCTAGGAGTCGTGGGTAGGCGTATGGGTGCGTACGTAAAGTTCAAGAGGAGTGTCGACCCAGGTAAGCCCTTAGTTGTAGGTCTACCGGGCATGGGTAGGGTTGGATACATAGTTGCGAACTACCTCCTGGAGAAGCTTGGAGGCTTCGAGGTAGCTGAGGTGTACTCCATGTTCTTCCCACCTCAGCTAGTTGTAGGTGAGGACGCTATAGGTAGTCTCTTCACCGGCAGGATCTACGACGCTGGTAGGGCGCTGATCTTTACAGCGGATACCCAGCCTCAAAGCCCTGAGGGTCAGAACGCCGTTTCTAAGAAGGTTATAGAGGTTCTAGCTAAGAAGGGGTTGACCTTTGTCGTAGCTGCGGCAGCCTACGTAGTCCCACACGTAGGTAGGGAGAGGAGGGTCTACGTAGTAGGTACTGAAAGGGAGGCCCTCGAGAGGTTCACCTCGATAGGGGCTATAGCCCTTAGAGGAGGGGTTATCAGCGGGATTAACGGTATAATAGTAGGTTGGAGTAAGTACTACGATATACCGGGAGCAGTTCTGCTCGGTGAGACGTGGGCCCCCATAGTTGAGGCAGGTGAGGCTGACTTCAGGGCAGCTAAGTACGTAATCGATATCCTAGGTAGGTTTCTAGATGTTGAGCTAGACCTCTCAGAGCTGGATGACTACGCTACAAGCGTGGAGAAGAGGATCGAGACAGCAATAGCTAAGGCCGTCTCTAGGCGGGAGGAGGAAGAGCGAGCTAGGTATAGAACCTCTACTGAGGTTATGTAGGTGGGGGATACCGTCGGTTGAGGTACAGACTAGTAGTCTTCGACCTAGATGGAACCCTAGTAGATACAGTTGAGGTACACGCAGAGGGTTGGGCCTATGCCTTCGCGAAGCTGGGCTTAGAGAGTGTTAACCCTAGGGACTTGGTTAGGCTGATAGGGCTACCGGGGGACTTAATAGTTAGGGAGGTACTAGGTGAGTCAGCTTTAAGGTACTACAGTAGGATAAGGTGGTTAAAGGACAGGCACTTCCTGAGGAAGGTAGCCGAGGGCTCGGTAAGGCTGTACCTAGACGTTCCTGAAGCCTTGAGCTACCTGAGGAATAGGGGCTACCTTGTTGGGCTAGCTACCTCAACACCGAACTACATACTCCTACCGCTACTGGAGTACCTGAAGATCCTGGAGGACTTCGACGTAACCGTTGGGGGTGATGAGGTCCTTAGGGGCAAGCCTGACCCGGAGATATTCCTTAAGGCGGCGGCTAAGGCCTCCGTAGAGCCGTGGGAGACCGTTGTAGTAGGTGATACCGAGTACGACTCTGTTGCAGCTAGGTCCGCAGGCATGCTATCGGTACTAATCAATAGGAAGGACCGTGGAAACCCCCTGAAGAAGTCAGCGGACTTCGTGGTCAGGAGCTTAACTGATTTAAGCCTACTGCTGTAGCTACCTCGTGAGGGGCTATGGACTCTAGGACAGCTGCTGCAGTAGCTTTACTAGCTCTTGTAGCTGTAGAGCTAGCCCTCTACCTACTGACGAGGACCTCGCAGAGGCTTAGAGAGGCTCTCTCCAGGTGTAGGGTAGCTGTAGAGCCTCTAGCTGTACTAGTCGACGTAGGTAGGGAGGTTAGCCCTAGGGAGCTTGGTAGGTTCGCTAGGTACTTCATCCTAACTCTCTCCATGGCTAGCGTAGCCTTCTCCACGTACCTATTCTACTCGATACTAGTCAGCTACCTTAGCAACCTCGTTAGGTCCCTAGCATCTGGGGTCGAGGTACCCCCGTCACCTATGGTCCCGCTACTCCCCGGGATTACCTTCGGGCTAGGCCTACTACCACCTATACTAGTCGCGGTAGGCTTAGGCTTAGCTGCTCACGAGCTCGCACATATGGCTGTATCCATAGTTAGCGGTGTACCAGTTAGAAGTTGGGGGGTCGGCCTAGCCCTGGTCTTCCCGCTAGCCTACGTTAGGGTAGATGATGAGAGGTTCTCGAAGGAGAGGCTAGCGGTTAAAGCATCTGTACTAGGTGCTGGGGTTACCGCTAACCTAGCTCTAGCTCTACTATTCCTAGTAGCTGCGGGGCTCGCTACCCAAGCGGTCTACGGGTACGTGGAGGGCCCCTACCTAGTTGTAGTAGATGTTGAGGAGGGTATGCCGGCTGCGCGGGCCGGTCTCGAGGTTCCTTCAGTGATAGTCTCAGTTAACGGTACACGTATAGATTCCCTAGAGAAGCTTAGGGAGGTACTTAACAGTAGCCTAGATAGGGAGACCGTATTCGAGGTCTACGTACTACCTCTAACCAAAGGTACCTGCGAGCTTTACAGGCTCTCCAGTAGGGGTAGGACCTACACCATCAGGAGGGGGTTAGATGACGTGGAGAGGTACGGCTATAGGATAGGGATAACCCTAGCTATAGCTCCCTACATATTCTCACCTCAAACCCCTGACTACCTACTATACGCCTACTGCCAGCTCCACATACTCTACGTAGTAAACCTATCCCTAGCTATCATAAACGCGGCCCCTCTACTAGTAACCGACGGAGGTAGGCTACTCACGGAGCTGTTGAAGTCACCTAAGGTAAGAGCTATCGATAAAGCTATCCAGTGGACTACGGTAGCCCTTACAGTACTTGTCCTGGCTATAGGCTTCCGCCAAGTCTTTGCCCCCTAGCTGACCGCTCTGTATTGTGTAGGGCCCACCCCACTACAGTGAGGTCGCCTCAGTACTAAGGTTATATCCACTTCCCGATCCACTCCTATGGGTAGCGTAGGTGAGTAGGTTTAAGCTACCTAGGAGACCCCCACCGGGGGAGGTCTTCGACGTAATTATCGTTGGAGGGGGTCCTGCCGGGCTTTCGGCAGCTCTCTACGTGTCTAGGTTCTCACTTAAGGTTCTTGTAATCTCAGAGACCGTCGGGGGCACTCTAAACGAAGCCGGGATCATCGACGACTACATAGGTATCCCGGAGATCCCGGGTCCGCAGTTAGCTAAGAGGTTCGAGGAGCACGTAGCTAAGTATAGGGTACCTACGGTGATCGGTAAGGTCGTTGATGTAGTTAAGGAAGGGGATACCTTTAGGGTAGCACTACAGGACTCAACTACCTACGTAGGTAGGGCCCTTATACTAGCTGTGGGTAGTGTTAGAAGGAAGCTAGGGGTACCAGGTGAAGGTAGGCTAACCGGTAGGGGGGTTACCTACTGTGCTCCATGCGATGCACCTATGTTTAAGGATAAGGAGGTAGCTGTCGTTGGAGGTGGTAACGCGGCCCTCCAGGGGGCCCTACTGGTAGCCTCCTACGCCTCTAAGGTCTACCTAATACACAGGAGAGACTCCTTCAGGGCCTTCCCGGTGTACGTTGACCTCGTTAAGAGGAACCCAAAGGTAGAGCTAGTACTGAACTCCGTAGTAACGGAGATTGGTGGTGAGGAGAGGGTCGAGTGGGTTAGGGTGAGGAACGTAGCTACAGGTGAGGAGAGGGTTATAAAGGTCTCTGGAGTGGTAGTGGAGGTAGGTTCCGAACCTCCGAGGGAGTTCTTCGAGAGGCTAGGCTTAGAGCTCGATGAGCACGGCTACGTAGTTGTAGGACCAGGTCAACTAACCAACGTTGAAGGAGTTTTCGCAGCTGGGGACTGCACCGGAGGGCCCTACAAGAAGAAGTTCGATCAAGTAGTCGTAGCAGCTGCTGAGGGAGCTATAGCAGCCTACTCCGCGTACGAGTACTTAATAAGGAAGTCCTCTGGAGCCTCGGTAAAGCCCCCATCCTGGTCTGACTAACCCTCCTTCATTCCCTTAGGGTGGAGGGCCTTAAAGCTATCTGTAGCTTTCTACATCTACTCGAGGTAGGGTCCGTTACCCACGGGCAGCTAGGGCTGTCGGAGCTTCAACTCCCGCCTGCTTGCCGTTATAGATTCTATAAGCGGGTGCTTAGGGTAGCTGTTGTAAGGCCTTAGGTTAAGACCTCCAACCTAAGGCCCCGCCCTTTAAGGGTGGGGAGGATGTCAGGACTATAAAGTTTATTAAGGAGAATACTGCGAATCCCTAATATGGGAGTCATCTATGAGCGAGGAGAAGATGAGCGCTACTGAGATAGCTAAAAAAGCTTCAGGAGCTATAGCTAAGGTAGTAGTCTACGTAATAGTCTACGTAGCGATATCCGCGGTAGTGCACTTCCTCATGTCCGACCTAATACCGCGCTACGGCTTCGGCGTAGCTGCTTACGAGTCATACGTACAGGTACTACTAGCAATAGTCTTCGGCTACTTCATAGTCTCAGGGATAGCGGACTTCTTCTACTGGTCTACGAGGGCTAAGTACGGCCACTCAACTGCAGCTGCTATAAGGAACGTAGTTAAGATAATCGGGATAGGCGCTCTAGCAGCTGCGATAGCCGGCGGGGTAGCTGGCGGTGCTGCGGGGGTCGCCCTCGGCGGCTTCCTAGGTATAGTAATAGGCTTCGCCTCGCAACAGGTACTAGGGCAGGCTGTAGCTGGACTCTTCCTACTGATAGCTAGGCCGTTCAGGATAGGTGACGCCGTCGTAGTAGCCGGCGAGGACGGTGTCGTCGAGAACGTCGCAACTCTCTTCACCATAGTAGTTAAGGCTGACGGTACTAAGGCCCTAATACCTAACAACTCCATAATAGGGGGTAAGATCTACCTAAAGCCTAAGAGTAAAAACTGACTTGATTTTCCCCTCGACGTCTCTCCCAGCTTTTGCTAATCAGAAATAAAAGCTAGCCCTACCTTAAGGGCTAGGGGCGACTACTGCTATACTGCCAGGTACTCGGGGTACTGGTACTTGTACCGCTACTGCTAGGCTCTGGGGGTAATGTAGCCTACTGCAGGATCGAGGGCTCCGTAGCTGTTGTTAGGGTAGTTACCTACTTGGACTCTGAGTACACTACCTTACCGACCGTAGGTAAGCCTATAGCTGTAGTTAACTCCTCAGCTAAGACCTACACAAACCTTGGGGAGGGGTATATCGAGGTCCTATACCTAGGTGAGCCTGGTAACGTTAGCGTTACCTACTTAGCAGAGCTAGCAGAACTATCTAACGGGCTTTACGTAGCGGAGTTCTACAACCCCTACGAGGAGCTTATAGCTTACCTAAGGGTTGATGCGGTAGTAGTCGAGGTAGTGAACTTAAGCCACATGGCTAGGAGAGTGGGCTACTACGAGCTCAGGTTCCCTAAGGGGTACGTTAAGCTAGTCTACACGTACTTAGAGACCCCGAGTGGAGGTCAGCCGAGGCTACCTTGGGGGTACCTATACGTAGCCTTAGCTACCGCGCTAGTCGGGCTCGGGGCGGTAGCCATATACTACGTTAGGCGTAGTAGGAAGGAGCAGCTACTGGAGGGCCTAGACGAGAGGGATAGAGCTATAATACAGGCTCTTGAATCTGGGCCGAGGACCCCCCAAGAGCTCCTTAAGGAGCTGGACATGTCGAAGGCAACGTTCTACAGGAGGGTGAAGAGGCTAATATCTCTAGGCTACATCGAGCAGATTAAGAAGGACGGTAAGGTCTACTACAAGCTTAAGTCGAGGAGGAAGTCCTAGAACCTCAGCTTCTCCTTAGAGCATAGGTCCTCAGCTCAGCTAGACCCCTAAGCAGCCGACCTCCTCCCTGCCGTGAATGGCGAGGGTTCCAGTGGGTACGGGGAGGTTTAGGGCTACATCCCCCCGTCTCGGGGTTTAGCCCCAGACCGGGTCTCCGGCTCGCTACCTCTACCTCTATCGGGGCTCGGGGTTACGTGCATGGTGTTTATCATTGCCCCCAGCTCACGCAGCTTAACACCCATCACCAACAGCGACTACCGCCCTAGGGCGAGGCTTTCAGCTGTAATGAAGAGAGTAGGCCTCTCAACTCTGCGCCGAGGGTTTCCGAGGTTACACATATTAGGCTTGCAGTATACTAGCCTAGGGAAAAACCTTGAGCATCCCGCTGGAAACCATAATTGCAGATCCTAGGGTTGCTGCAGCTATCGTCGTACAGTTCCTGATGGGACTTGGGCTAGGCTACTTCGCTGTAAAGGCTCTTAAGTACGTAATAGCCTTCATAGCGATACTAGTGCTAGGTTCATTCCTCTCTGTGTGGTCTCTGGGGGGTTCAGTTGAGAGCTCACTGGAGATGCTCGGCGAGGTTGCTAGCGCTGTAAAGGGCCTCCTAGCAGTGCTGGGGGTGATGACCGTAGGCCCCGTCTCCGCGGGGTTCATAGTTGGTGCGCTAATATCCCTACTTAGGAAGTAGTACCCTGCATAAGGGCGTCTTTTTTAGCTTTAGATACCTACCCCAGAGCTTAATACCCTACATGCGGTAGAGAGCTCGGGAGAGGATGGCTGGGGAGGATAGGGTAGTTAGGAAGATGAGTGAACTCCTGAGAGCAGGTGCCGTAATGCTAGATCTAGCCTGCCCTATATGTAACGCACCTCTCTTCAAGCTTAGGTCAGGAGAGGTTGTATGCCCAACGCACGGCCCTGTTAGAGTAGTTAAGACGGACTCCGAAGCTATTGAAGCTCTCTCGCAGACAGTCCTGGACAGGCTAGAGGCTCTCGTAACCTCTAGGATAGGCTCCCTAGTAGACTCCATATATAGGGTCCCCTCAACCGATGAGGAAGGCAGGCTTCTCGACGAGTTAGAGAGGTGGCTAGAGGTACTGGAGAGAGTTAAGAGGCTTAAGTCCCTAACCGCGAGGAGCGGGAAGTAGTGCGGGGGGTGGGATTCGAACCCACGCAGGCCTACGCCAGCGGGTCTCCAACTACTGCTGGAAAGGTCTTGAGCCCGCCCCCTTTGGCCGAGCTCGGGCACCCCCGCCAAGAGCTTATGTGAAGCAGAGGTATTAAGCTCTACCTCATAATTCCGTTGAGTACTATACAAGCTTCGTTTACGAAGCTTAAGCGAACCCCATCCTAACTAAGGAATAGGGCTCCAGCTGTAGTGCATACTTTATATATAGCTATGCCGATAAGTATAGGGGACTGCATGCCCGCTGCCATAGTCCTTATAAACACTGAGATAGGTAGTGAAACTGAGGTCTTTAACTCTCTTAAGGCTATTGAGGGGGTTAAGGAGGTTTACGAAACCTACGGTATGTACGATATCGTAGTTATAATAGAGGCCCCTAGTCACGATGCTATTAGGGATATAATAATAAATAGGATTAGGAAGATCCCGCACGTAAAAAGCACCACCACTATGATAGTAGTTGAGCACTCGAAGGTAGGCTAGCCCCCACCTATTGAAGAGCTTTTTTAATACTCTCAATGTGCTCTCGGCTTAGCTTACTCCTTAGCTCCTCCCTACCCATCCTATACAGCTTTAGGTTGAGGTCCAGCTGCCTCCTAGGTAGTAAACTCGGTACTAGGTTGTCAACCCCCTCAAGAAGCTCGGCAAGCTCCATTAGCTCTACGAAGGCCCCGAACATGTGTACGTTAGCTGAGAGAGGTACCCCTAGATTCGCCGCCTCCCTAGATGAGCTTAGTAGTACTAGGTAGGGGGTTCTAGAGCGCATGTACCCCACGAGATCCTCTTCCCTTAGCTTAACAACCTGTCCAGCTGGTCTTATGAGCTTCTCGTTAACTAGAGCTACCCCACCTACCCTTAGGTAGTCTAGGTACCTAGCGGACTCTATTAGCTCCATCCCAAGCATTACGTGAGCCTCCCCCGTAGGTATTAGGGGGGCTCTAACCCTGCTACCTACCCTAATGTGGACTATGACGCTGCCACCCCTCTGGCTCATACCGTGGGTCTCAGCTACTAGCGATCCGATACCGTGTTTAGCGAATACCTCAGCTATCAACCTAGAGAGGAAGAGCTGCCCCTGACCTCCGACTCCGACTACCACTACATTAAGCTCCTCAACCACAGTCTACCACCTAAAACCAGTACTTAGCTAGCTTACCCTGGTCTACAGGCTTCGAAGGTTTTATAGCCTTTACTGGGCATACGGGGACGCAGGCGCCGCAACCTATGCAGAGCTCGGGGTCTATGTACGCCTTCCTATCCTCCCTATAGGTTATTGCTGGGCACGCAAACCAGCTATAGCATATAGCACAGCCTATACATCTATCTAGGTCGACTTCGTAGGGGATTACCTCCTCACCAGCTTCACGCATATCCCTAAGGGCTACCAAGGCGCACCTCCTCCTAAACACTATGACCGCGGGCTTCCTACTCTCCCTAACGTACCTAACAGCGGCTAGGAACTTCTCCCTAACCTTAGTTATATCGTAGGGGTCTACCACAGCTACGAACTCCACCCCCATACCCTTGGCAACCTCCTCTGGAGCTACGTACCTACCGTTAACACGTGTTGTAGGGCTAGGCTGGTGGCCCGTCATAGCGGTAGTCCCGTTATCTAGTACTAGAACTACCTGAGGGTGGTTGTTGTATACGGAGTTTACGAGAGCTGGGAGGCATGCGTGGAAGAACGTTGAGTCACCGGCTGTAGATACTACTACGTAGTCCTTCAGCACCGTTGAGAAGCCGTTTGCTAGGCCTACGCTACCGCCCATCTCTACTATAGTATCCTGAAGCCTATACGGTGGGTAGTGTATTAGGGAGTAGCAGCCTATATCCCCGGTGAAGACCGCGGGTAGCTTCTCCTGGTTTAACACCCTCCTAAGCTCGAAGGCTAGGGGTCTGTAGGGGCACCCGGGGCAGAGGGCTGGTGGTCTAGCTGGGAGGCTAGGCCTGCTTACCGCACTACTACTTACTAGGGTAGCTTTTCCTGACTCCACACCTAGAGCCCTACTCAGTAGGTTAGCGACCCGCTCTAGGGTAAGCTCGTAAGCCCTCTCCTCAAGGTTCCTACCGACAACCCTTACCGGTACCCCCTCCCGCTGGAGTAGGGACCTTACCTGAAGCTCTACCACAGGCTCTAGCTCCTCTACAACCACCACTAGATCCACTCCCTCGGTAGCCTTAAGGACTAGCTCCTCCGGGATTGGGTAGACGGAGGAGAGCTTCAGAACTCTTACGCGGTTCTCGAGGTTCAGCTTATCTACAGCCTCCGAGGCGTAGGCGTGCGATAGACCTGGCGCTACTATCAGGACCCTCCCATCTCCGTAGAGCCTGTTAAAGGCTATACCGTTAACTCTCTTAGATATCTCCCTCCACTTCCTAAGTATCTCTACCCTAGATACCCTAGCGTTACTAGGGACTACCGCGTACCTGGGCTCCGGCTTGAAGGACCCTACCACCTTAGGCTTAGGTATGGGGCCTAGAGCTACCGGCCCCCTCGTATGGCTTATCCTAGTAGTACTCCTGAGGATTACCGGGTGCTTAAACTCCGAGCTAAAGTCGAAGAGGAACCTAGTTAGCTCCTTAGCCTCACCCGGGCTATCAGGCTCGAAGACAGGTACGTAGGAGATAAAGCCGTAGAGCCTGTTATCCTGCTCGTTCTGGCTACTCCACATTGAAGGGTCGTCAGCGCTTACAATTACGAAGCCCTCATTTACCCCTGTGTAAGCACTGCTCATGAGGGCATCTGCGGCTACGTTAAGACCTACATGCTTCATAGCCGTTATAGCCCTAATCCCGGAGAGGGCTGCAGCCCAGCATAGCTCGAAGGCAACCTTCTCGTTAGTAGACCACTCAACGTATATACCTAGCTCATCTGCGACCTCAGCTAGGGAGCCGATAATCTCCGACGACGGTGTTCCTGGGTAAGCTGCTGCTACCCCGATACCAGCTTCTAAAGCCCCTCTAGCTATAGCCTCATTACCTAGTAGTAGAGCCTGAGCTCCGGATATACCTAAAGTCCTCCTCAGCGACAAGGCTAACCCTGGAAATAGGGTTTAGAGGGCATTTAAACCCTAGGGAGGAGTACTTATAGAGTATAAGCGCTGCCTAGGAGGTCCTAGAGCTCCCGCTACGAGACTTAGCTATGGGCTGACCTCAGGTTCTCTACCTCGATAGGGGGTAGATGCGGGAGTACCTCCCCCTCAAGGTGGGAGTAGGTTGGCTAGGAACTCCTTGTAGGCTACTATAGACCTGGTCTCGCTGGGGTCTACCCCGAGGGACCTCCCGAGGATTACTGAGGCTAGTCCAACTACCCACGAGCCGTACAGAATGCTCTCTATGTAGCTACCTCTATCCACGTCGACAACCTCAACCTCATGACCTAGCTCAGCTATGTACCTGGCGGCGAAGTCGGTTAGGCTGTTACCGCCGTACCTAAAGACCACGACCTTAAAGCCTCTGCGAGATCCCTCCCACCCTACGATATCGTTATGCCCCCACTCGGGTATTACCTCGACCTTACACACCACCTTAGAGTTCTCGTTAAACTCGTTCTTAGCTCTAAGAGCTAGCGGGTAGAGTTCCTCAGTAGCTACGAAGACGGGTACACCCCCCGTTAGGAATGCGGCTAACCTCTCCGAGAGCTTAAGAGCTCCGTCCACGTCCTCTAGAACCCTAAGGCCTTTGGAGAGCCCGAGGTCTACACCTAGCAGGTCCCTCAGTACTGCTGAGGTACCCGCTAGGAGGGATGGGAAGGCTACCCTAGGTAGTAGACCGGCCTCGATAGCTACGTAGGGTAGGTGTAGCTCCCTAGCTACCTCCAGTAGCCTACCTCCTGAGGATATAGCTGCTACGGTAGCCCCCCTCCTCACAGCCTCCCTCACGGCGTAGATTGTCTCCAGGGTGTTCCCGGAGTAGCTTATAGCTACGGTAAGCCACCCCTTCCTCACGTACCTCGGTAGTCTGTAGCTCTTAACTACAGCTACCGGTACCTCAGTAACCTCCTCCAGGTACTCAGCTACTACGTCACCGACTATCCCTGAGCCCCCCATACCGGTGAATACTACTCCATCAACGGGCTCCAGCTTAATGAGGTTAGCAGTTCTAGAGCTTCTGAGGGCTAGCTCCAGCTGCTGCCCCCAGTTAATGTACTCGATTAGTATATCGCGCAAGCTACCTCCCGGGTATGAAGTCCCTTATGTACACTCCGAGGAACTTAGTGAGCGGGTTGCTCATAACGAGGGCGTATAGCTCCTTGAGGAACTCGAGGCTCTCCCTATCGTCGTGCTCAGCTAGTAGGAAGTCCTCGATCCTCCTCAGGATAGCGTCTAGGGCTTCAAAGAGCTCCTCATCCTCCGTACTCTCCCGGAAGAACAGTACTATGCCGTATATGTCCTCCAAAGCAGCCGTATACCCGGAGCTCATAGCTCCGCCTAGAGTAAGCTATCTAGAGAACTTTTAAGTATGGTAGCCCCCACCCTCGAGCGGGGGGCTTACTACATTGTGGGGCGTGCTTCGCTAGCTCTACTGATCTCGTAAAGTGGGCGCCCCGGTCCCTGAGCACCCTCTAAGGTGCTGTAGCCTTGGGCTATCTAAGCTTATTAGGCTTTCTGCTGAGGTCTTGGGTAGGAGCAGGGTATGCCTAGGTACAAGACGGTAGAGCAGATCCAGGCTATAATGGGGAACATAGAGCAGGTTAGGAACATAGGTATAATAGCCCACGTAGACCACGGGAAGACAACTACCTCAGACCTACTGCTAGCAGCTTCCGGGATAATATCCATGAGAGTAGCCGGGGAAGCGCTAGCGCTGGACTACCTTGAGGTGGAGCAGAAGAGGGGTATAACGGTTAAGGCAGCTAACATAAGCCTCTACCACGAGTACGGAGGTAGGCCCTACGTAATCAACCTAATAGACACCCCCGGCCACGTAGACTTCAGCGGCAAGGTTACCAGGTCTCTGAGGGTCCTAGACGGAGCTCTCGTTGTGGTAGACGCTGTTGAGGGGGTTATGACGCAGACCGAGACCGTGCTGAGGCAGGCTCTAGAAGAGAGGGTTAGACCCATACTCTTCATAAATAAGGTTGATAGGCTGATCAAGGAGCTTAAGTTCACCGCTCAGGAGGTTCAGCAGAGGTTCGTCGAGATAATCAAGACCATGAACTCCCTACTAGCTGAGTACGCAGAGCCTGAGTTCAGGGATAAGTGGACCTTCGACCCAGCTAAGGGTACCGTTATCTTCGGTGCAGCTAGGGATAGGTGGGGTATAACAGTACCCTTAGCTCAGAAGAAGGGTTTAAGATTCAGCGACATCGTTGGAGCTTACGAGAAGGGTAAGGAGGGTGTTGAAGAGCTAGCTAAGCTAGCACCTCTACATGAAGCTATCCTGGATACCGTAGTTAAGTTCGTCCCCAACCCGAAGGAGGCTCAGAGCTACAGGATACCGAAGATATGGAGGGGTGATATAGATGGCGAGATAGGTAAGGCCATGATGAGGGCCGACCCAAGCGGCCCCCTAGTCTACTTCGTTAACGACATGAGGGTAGACCCCCACGCAGGCTTCGTAGCTACAGGGAGGGTCTTCTCAGGTACACTAAGAGCTGGTGAGGAGGTATGGCTACTGATGGCTAGGACTAAGCAGAGGGTACTCCAGGTAAGCCTCTACATGGGTCCCACGAGGGAGGTTGTCGAGGAGATCACAGCTGGGAACATAGCGGCTACCCTAGGGCTCGACCAGGCTAGGTCCGGGGAGACTGTAGTAGCCCTAGGCTATAAGGACACAGCAGCTCCGTTCGAGAGGCTTAGGTACGTCTCCGAGCCGGTCGTAACCATGGCTATAGAGCCTAAGAAGACGGCTGAGCTACCTAAGCTCGTTGAGGCTCTGAGGAAGCTAAGCATCGAAGACCCGAACATACTGGTTAAGATAAACGAGGAGACCGGGGAGTACCTAATCTCAGGTATGGGCCCCCTACACCTAGAGATAGCTCTAACGTTCCTCAAGGAGAACTACGGTATAGAGGTAGATACCTCACCACCGATAGTCGTGTACAGGGAGACCTGTAGAGCCCCCTCAGAGGTCCTTGAGGGTAAGTCCCCCAATAAGCACAACAGGCTCTACATAAGCGTTGAACCTCTAAACGAGGAGACCATAAGGCTCATACAGCATGGAATCGTAATAGAGGACATGGACTCCAGGGAGAGGGCTAAGATACTCAGGGACCAGGCTGGCTGGGACTACGACGAGGCTAGGAGGATCTGGGCTATAGACGAGAACATAAACGTACTTGTTGATAGAACTACTGGTGTTCAGTACCTAAGGGAGGTTAGGGACACGATAATACAAGGCTTTAGGCTAGCGATGAAGGAGGGGCCTCTAGCTATGGAGCCTGTAAGGGGTATTAAGGTAGTTCTACACGATGCAGTTATACACGAGGACCCAGCTCATAGAGGTCCAGCTCAGCTATACCCAGCAACGCGTAACCCGATATACGCGGGTATACTCACGTCGAGACCTACCCTACTAGAGCCTCTGCAGAAGCTGGACGTAAGGGTCCCGGCAGACCTGATTAGCTCTGTAGTTGCTGTAGTATCTAAGAAGAGAGGTAAGGTCCTAGACGTAATCTACACCACCCCAACCTCAGCAAGGGTAGTAGCTGAACTACCTATAGCTGAGTCCATGGACCTAGCTAGCGAGCTAAGGAGCTCTACCGCGGGTAGAGCCTTCTGGGGTACTGAGTTCAGTAAGTGGTCCCCTGTACCGGACCAGCTACTACCTACGATAGTTAGGGCCATAAGGACTAGGAAGGGGCTAAGCCCAGAGCCTCCGAAGCCCGAGGACTTCATATCCCCGTTCTAAGACCGTTACCTATGGGTAGGTTAGCAGTAGTTTTCGTAGGTCCAGCTGGCTCCGGTAAGACCCTCCTCACTAAGGCCTTAGGCCTCTGGCTCGAGGGGTTAGGCTTCTCGGTAGACTATGTTAACCTAGATCCAGCTGCGGAGGTAGTTCCCTATACCCCGACCTTCGATGTTAGGAGCATAGTGAGGACTGCGGACATCATGGTTCGGGAGGGTCTCGGACCTAACGGTGCTATAGTTAGGGCTATCGACGTACTAGCTGAGAGCTCCAATAGGGTCCTCAAGGAGCTTTCTAGGTTAAGCGGGGAGGTAGTTCTAGTCGACACCCCGGGGCAGATGGAGGTACTCCTCTTCAGGTCCTCCGGGACTAAGCTAGTGGACCTAGTGAAGAGGGTGTCTAAGCCTATTGGTGTGTTCTTGGTGGACCCGACCCTAGGGCTTAAAGGGAGCGAGGCAGCGGTAGCTATACTAATGGCTATCGTAGCCCAGCTTAGGCTTGAGATACCGGTAGTACCTGTTGTAAGTAAGGCTGACGCTGCTGGGATTAGGGGTGGGCTCATCTCAGCTAACGTCTATGCGGAGGTTGAGGAGCTATTAGAGCACTTAGGTAGGTTTGAGGCGGGGCTACTACCGGAGATGCTGGTCGAGGTACTCCAGGTGGTCCGGAGGTACCTGAGGGCCGAGAGGCTCATCGCGGTATCTGCAGTTACTGGGGAAGGTATCGAGGAGCTCTACAAGCTAGTCCACGAGGTCTTCTGCACCTGCGGTGACCTAACCTAGCTAATTAACCTCAGCTAGAGCTGGCTGTGGGTGCTCTTAGCTGGGCTGGAGACGTGTATGGGTAGACGTACTAACGTCTAAGCAGGCGACCCTCCTCGGGGTCCTAGCTAGGGAGCTTCAGTCAACTGGCTTAGAGGTCTTAGTGACGTGTAGGGAGTACGAGTACACCTGCAGAGCCCTAGACTTCCTGGGGGTGGAGTACGTGATTTTCGGTAGGTACTCCGAGGGTGACCCCTACGATAAGGTCCGCGAGGACGGGCTCAGGGTAGCTGGCCTAGCCGAGGTTGCTAGGGGATTTAAGCCCGAGGTGCTGGTAGCCTACCCGAACCCAGCCGCCTCCAGGGTAGCTTACGGTGTTGGAGCTAGGTACGTAGCCCTGACGGACTCACCCCACGCGTCTCTACCCAGCAGGCTGTCCCTACCCCTAGCGGACTACGTAGTGTTCTCCAGCTGCATCCCGGAGGGGGAGGTACGTAGGTACGTGACCCCCTCTACAGTGCTTGTAAAGTTCCGGGGAGTCGACGAGGTCGGCTGGCTAAAGAGGTTAGAGCCTGACGAGGGGTACGTAAGGTCGCTGGGGCTGAAGCCCTGGGGCTACGTAGTTTTTAGACCAGCCGAGGAGCTAGCAACTTACTACCGAGGGATAAGGCTCCTACCCAGTGAGGAGGTCCTCAGCATCCTACTAGACCTAGGCTACGAGGTGGTACTACTGCCTAGGTACTCACGCCACAGGGACCTAGCGAGGAGGGAGGGGGTGGTGGCCGTGGAGAAGGGGTTTAGCGGCCCCTCGCTGACGTACTACGCGAGGCTGGTGGTCACAGGAGGGGCTAGTATAGCTAGGGAGGCGGCCCTAGCGGGTACGCCAGCCATAACCTACACACCCCTAGACCTACACGTAAACAGGTGCGTAAGGGACTGGGGCTTCCCGCTGTTTAGAGCTACCGACGTGGCAGAGCTGCGGAGGCTCGCAGTAGAGCTGGTCAACATAGGTCAGGTTGAGAGGCGGGGGTACCTAGCGAGAGCTAGAGAGCTGGAGGACCCCGTTACGGTAGCTAGGAGTATTGTAGCCCAGGAGGGCGCTGCCCCCTAGTAGGGGTTTTCGCTCATAGCTCTTCACGTTGTACCGCCTTTGACCAGCTAGACCGCCAAAGCAGACCTTAACCTAGCTGACAGGTCTCGAGGTTCTACCTACAGCTTAAAAGATCCCGTCCTAGCTCTTTCTGCTCCTAACCAGAAGTATGGCCGCGGATAGGGCTACCGCTAGACCTACACCTGCTATAGCTAGGAGCCAGCTTGGGTAGCCTACGGGTACTTGAGGTAGTGTCGGGGAGGGAGTGGAGGTGGTTGGAGCCGTGGTGGCGGGCTCAGGCTTCCTCAGCGTTAGCGATAGCAGGGTTATGGCGGTGTCTATCTCCTCTACGGTGGTACCTGACTTCAGGTACTCGGTAAGGGCTAGGTAAAGCCTCCCGCTTAAGCTGTAGACTTGAGGAAGTACTGGAGAAGCTAACGTTTTAACGGCCTCGTAGGAGATCGCGACGTCGAGGGGCTCGATCAAGACGGGGTTTAGGCTACGGTCGAAGACGTAGAGGTAGTAGCTGACGTTCCTAGGGTAAGTGAAGGCCGCAGCTACTATGTAGTCCCCGTGTAGAGCTAGGGACGTGAAGTAGATGTACCTAGGGGTGTACATGGAGACTCTCGTACCGTTCCACGAGAATCTCACCAACCCCCAGCCACCACCTACGTAAACGTAACCCTCATCGTCGAAGACCGCCGTTAGGGCGTACGTCCGCAAGTATATGTCGTCTATAACTGCGACCCTCCTCAGAGAGCTATCGTAGATCTCCACGTACCATAGTTTATCCGCTTCACCGAAGACCCATAGGTGCTCGGTCTTAGGGTTAACAGCCGCGAAGAGCGGGTAGTCGGCCTTACCAGGTTTAGGATCGGACTCCACGTAGTTCAGTAGCTCAAGGGTTTCCGGGTCCCTCATCTCCACTTTCCAGTACTCACCTCCTCCGCCTTCCTCCGGGCACCACCCAACGACTACAAGGTTTCCACCGTAGATGGTTATGTGGGTGGGTGCTCCGCTAACTCCTTCAACTCTCCTAAGCTCCTGTAGGGAGCTCAATGAGAGAGACGCCACGACCCAAACCCTACCTTCACCAACGACCCTATAGCCGGCTAAGTAGAGGGTTCCGCCGTAGATGTTGCAGGACCTCCAGAGCACATCATCCCAAACCATCGGCTCAGCTACTAAAGCTCCTGAGCCTAACTCCCGGACCTCCAGCCTGGAGGTCCACGAACCACGCTCCCTGCTATAGCTACGGTATACTATGTAAAGCCTATCCCCACCTAAGCACGTGGATATAAGTATGTCGGGACCCTCGGCAGGGTTTAAGCTCTTTCTCCAAACCACTTCCACGCGATGATACTGGGCTACGACCAACACCGCTGAAAGAAGAACCACAGAAAGCATGACCCTGTAAGCTAGGACCCGCATACTCGCTGCCCGAACTGACTCATGAGCTACGTACTGATTAAAAAATTAAATTGTCATCCTTTAGGTCCTGGCGGGTCATCTATGGGGCATCCGTTAGCACACGGGTTACCGTAGCACTGGCTGGTATGCTCGCAGGAGATCTCTCCAGGTCCTGCAATAGTTTCACAGTCCGATATCCCTACTCCCGTATCTATCGCCTTGCACGCGGTAGGCGCAGGTTCGCTGGTCTCTCTATCAGTCGATGCTAAAGCAGTTAGTGCTAGGAGTATAATAGTTACCGTAACCAGAGAGAGTGGACGCAACATGCTACTAAGAAGAACTTTGTCTCCGGTTACGGTAACTATCATACTTTTATTACAGTTTTCCCCGCAACTCTATAGTCGGTGTCCTGAGGTCTGCTATTTAACCTCTTTACAGGCCTCGCGCAGGTACTGTCGGTTATAAGGGGGTATGTGTAGGTATTCTCTTAGGTAGAGCCTTGAGGGTCTACGTGACGGTGTGGTTTAAGGACTTCGTTAGGCCGGGTCTGACTAGCGAGCTTAGGGCTGGGGGCTTCGATGGGGTTGAGCTTAGCCTGGACTATCCGCTATGCCGTAACGACCTCCACGTCTCCGTGTTGGAGGAGCTTAGGGGCTCCGGGTTTGAGGTAGCTATACACTTACCGTGGAGGGAGGTCCACCTAGCTTCGCCTATCGAGGAGGTGAGGTCCACGTCTCTCAGGTACGTAGTGGACTGCTTTAGGAGCTCATCGAGGCTAGAGCCCCGCTACGCGGTTCTCCACGTTACCACCGAGCAGGCTGTGTGCTCCTCCGACGTTGAGCTGTGCCTTAGCAAAGCTGTTGACTCCGTACAGCACGTGCTTAGGGTTGCGGAGGACTACGGTGTACCGCTCTATGTCGAGAGTACTAGGCAGTACTGCTGCGGTGGGTTAGAACACGCAGTCCGCTACGTAGACCTCGGGGCTGGGGTGTGCCTAGACGTACCTCACGCTGTAGAGAGGTACAGTAGGCTACGTAGGAGGCTCCTAACCCTAGGGGAGGTGATTAGGGAGGCTCCTCCGTCCGTACTACCGCACATCGGGGTGGTGCACCTACACGGCTACACGGTAAGTGGCTACTATGTAGTCGACTCCCACCTAGAGCCTACTCAGGCCCTCGTCTCCGAGTACCTGGAGCTAGTGAGGAGAGGGATCCTGAAGCCGGGGACCACGGTTATCGAGGCCTTCTTCTCCCAGTCTAGTGGGAAGCTTACCTTCGACAAGCTTAGGTGGTGCGTAGATGAGGTCAGGAGGGCTAGTAGTAGGGGTGGACGAGGCCGGTAGGGGATCCCTCGTAGGGGATATGTTCGTTGCCTCTGTTGCTGTAGTTAGGGATAGGGTCCACTTACTCCCAGCTCTAGGGGTCCGGGATAGTAAGAGCCTTACTAGGGATAGGAGGGCCTTACTCGTACCTAGGATCCTAGAGGTAGCTGACGCGGTTGTAGTATGTAGGGTAGTCCCGGAGGAGATAGATAGGGAGAACCTAAACGACCTAGAGGTAGAGGCTATAGAGAGGATCGCTAGGCAGCTAAAGGCTAGGGGTCTAGCAGTCGGTGAGGTGGTAGTCGACGAGGTAGCCGGTAGGGCTAGGGATATCGAGGTAGCTATACATAGGTACTACCCGGAAGCTAGCGTCGTAGTCGCACCGAGAGCGGATAGGGACTACCCA
>Ga0209393_1000332_pt1 | contig 23814 bp, 20 predicted proteins | sample SSWtaG_2_FD_184117 | JGI IMG/M metagenome (GOLD analysis project Ga0209393, IMG submission 184117) | Hot spring microbial communities from Sandy's Spring West, USA to study Microbial Dark Matter (Phase II) - SSWsed_130316 (SPAdes)... | ecosystem: Environmental > Aquatic > Thermal springs > Hot...
CGCTGTATTCGATGTATCAGGTGTTGACGCTAGGATAAGGGGTTTAGCTATTAGGATCCTAGAGTCCAGGCTCCCCCAGCGTTTTGATAGAGGTGTCCTCGAGAGGTTCTATGTTAGAGCTCTTAGAACCGGCTCCTGGTGGAAGGCCCCGGGGGAGGCTCGCGGGGTTATATGGGCTGCCCTTAAATCCACAGTTAAGATCTTCAAATCCCCCAGGGTCGTCTCAGCCTTAAAGCACGCCATAGCCTCAATCGAGCTACACGCTATGAGGGGCGCTGTTATATTAGCTGGGCTTACCCACGCCATCTCCCGGGGCCTCCTAAACCCTCTATCCCGCGATGTTGTTTCTAAGCTAAACTACATATCATACCTTGGGAGATGTGTTCTCGAAACAATAACATACTACTGGCACATCTACAGAAGGTAACCTTAATGCAGGGGCTAAGATACGGTGGTGGAGCTCCTAACTAAAGTCCTACTTGAGGGTGTAAGTAGGGTTCCAACATGGGATGAAGTTGTTAAAACCTACATATCAAAATTGTACAGAGCCTGGAGGCTATGAAGGTACTAGTTACAGGTGGAGCTGGCTTTATTGGAAGTCATATTGTTGATAGGCTTGTTATAGATGGTTATAGGGTTAGAGTTGTTGATAACCTTAGTAGTGGTAGGCTGGAGAATTTAAAACACTGGCTCGACAGTAAGAGTGTAGAGCTCCTAGTAGGTGATCTAAGAGAGCCTGAAGTAGCATTAAAGGCTGTTGATGGTGTTAACGTGGTATTCCATTTCGCCGCAAACCCAGAGGTGAGATTATCTACTACAGACCCAGAGGTACACTTCACAAACAATATAGTAGCAACATTCAATGTACTAGAAGCTATGAGGAGGAGGGGCGTAGAGGAGATAGTCTTCGCATCTTCAAGCTCAGTCTACGGAGAACCGGAAACCATACCTGTAGGCGAGGATGCACCCTTAAAACCAATCTCAGTCTACGGAGCTAGTAAGGCGGCATGTGAAAACATGATACACCCGTACACAAAACTATACGGGATAAAAGCTGTGGTACTTAGATACGCTAACATAGTAGGGCCTAGGCTTAGACATGGAGTAGTATGGGATTTTATAAATAAACTCCTAGTTGACGGGAGAAGATTAGAGATTCTAGGAGATGGAATGCAGGTAAGAAGCTACATGCATGTAGAGGATGCTGTAGAAGCAACAATGATAGCCTGGAGGAAGAGCAAGGGAGACTTCGAAGTATACAATATAGCATCTGAGGATTGGATAACAGTAGATGATGTAGCAGACATAGTGTTAGATGTTATGGGGTTAAAGGATGTGGAGAAGGTGTATAGACCGATGCTACATGGGATTGGGTGGCCCGGAGATGTGAAGAAGGTAGCCTTGAGAATAGATAGGCTCAGAATGCTAGGCTTTAAACCTAAAATGAAATCCAGAGAGGCCATAGCAAGGACTATAGTGGAGCTCCTAAGGGAGATCAGCAAGAAATCGTAAGCACGAAGGAGGCTGTAACGTAAACATGAGAATAGCCCTAACTAGGAGGAGGTACATAACATACCTAGATGGGGGTGAACAGGTTCATAGCTCTCTTAGCGAAGATTTTGAACTAAATATCGTCAAGGTAAATATGTATGACAGTAAAATTAAGGTTTTCCACGCTAAACTTGCAAAGTGAGTGTCTGTGTGAGACATGTACTCAGCGAGTTATCAAGATCTCATTTAACAACTTGAGGTAGCTACTAGGGTTAGGTAGCTAGATGTGCCAGATCTACTAGCACACTACCTGGTAAGCTATCTAATCGCAAGAACAATCGTAGAGCCTAGGTACGCCTTGATAATAGCTTTTGTAGGCTTGCTCCCAGACGTTGATGCTCTACTAGGGGTTCATAGGTGGATTACTCACAGCGTTCTAGTAGCGCTCCTAGCCTCAGCACCGCTACTAGTGTTAGCCCACCTATCAGGGGGAAGGTATGTTAAGGTGGTACTGCTAGCACTACTACTCTACACGCTACACCTAGTACTAGACTTGTTCACAGGGCCAACCCCAATACTATACCCACTAACAGACTCTCTTTGGATCAAAGTAGAAGTAAACGGGTTATCCACCACCACAGGGATAACAATAACACCGAGAATAACCCTAGAAACTGTAAAACCAGACTTCACAAGACAACCGGTAATAGAGGGCCCAGTAGTATCGGAAACGGGTATAATACTAGCAGTAGTAACACTACTAACCCTAATACTAGACCAATACCAGGGGGAAAAGAGGAAACACAAACGATCAATAGAATACACAAGCGCTACGAGTACGTGCCAATAATACACATATGCACAGGGAGCAAAAATACCAAGGGAAGCAAGGACATCACCAGGTTACTCATGGAATCGGATACAAAGAGAGGTAGCAAAAGTAATAATACACGAGATACCCAAGGAGACTAGGGGTAGGGGAAGAACCTGTGAGCGATAAGGTTAAAAGAGGTAAAACCGCTAAACCATTTCAATATGCTTAGAGTTGTAGACTATGATGATAAGAGAATTATTGACACCGAGTTCTTTGATCTCGGTGCTCTGTCCGGAGCTGATTAATTGGAAAGAGCGGTTATTGCGTAGTGAATTAAAGATCGCGGTTATTGGTTTTGGTAAAATGGGGCTTCTCCACAGTGGTATTCTCAACTTGCTTATTCCTAACGTTGTAAAAGCCGTTGTAGACAAGAGTTTTCTCTTAACGTTCGGTGCTTCAAGGGTCATTAAATCCATTAAGTTCTACAGAGACCTCGAGGAGATGCTGGGCAAGGTTGAACCAGACGCTGTATACGTTACCACCCCCACTAGCTCACACTACCCGATAGTGAAGAGTCTACTAGAGCACAGAGTGAAATATGTATTCGTGGAGAAGCCTCCCACACTAAATCACGAGCAATTACAGAGCCTTGTATCCATGAAGAAAGGGGGGCAAATAGTGATGGTTGGTTTTCAGAAGAAGTATGCTTTAACCTTTAGACATGCCAAGCTACTACTAGAGAACGATGTTATCGGAGAAGTCGAAAAAGTAAGTGCGTATATTAGGTCTGGAGACATCCTCGAGCCGACGAGCAGGTTCGACGCTCTCGGCAGGGGTGTGTTGCTAGATCTTGGTGTACACTTGGTCGACTTGCTCCTGTGGTTATTCAAGGTCAGGAGCATTGTTAGAGCTGAGAGTAAGAGCTTATATACACGCGTAGACGATGCATTCATAGCTGAATTAGAGGCTGAAAAGGGCTTCAAGATCTCTATGGAGACTTCTTGGTCAAACCCTGACTACAGAGTCCCCGAGATATACATTGAGATACAGGGATCCCGGGGAGTGATAAAGGTTACAGAGGACTACCTCAAGATATCCACTAGCAGTGAACACGAGTTACTAGGCAGTAAGAGAGAGGTGACACTATATAAGCCACACTACTACCGGGGAGTACCACCTGTAAACCTAGCCGACCCAGAATACACCATTGAGGACATACACTTCTTGGAGTCAATACGTGAGAGTAGAGAGCCGTTGACTAGTCTTGAGAAATCGCTTGGGACATTGAAGCTCATAGATGAACTATACGAAGTCGCCAGGGAAAAGTAGAAGAGGATGGTTAAAGAAATACTTCTCGGGGATAATCCATTCCTAGGCGTTAGCCACTTAGCACAGGAGAAGGCGAGGATTGAGCGGAGCGAGGCGTCTGATCTAGAGGCGAAGGCAAGAGTATTAAAAGCTGGGTTAGAAGGCGGTGTAACAGGCTACACGTTTTCAACACACCAAATTAATCTCGAACTCTTAGAATACATGAGTAGACGTTACCCCGAGGTTCTCGCCAAGCTAAACTATTATATACTAATACCATACGCTCAGGGATATGTTAGAAGAGCAAATATCTATGGTACTGTGGGTCTGGCTAAAACAATAGTGCGAGACATAGTATTCAAACACCCCGTTGAATCTATAATGTCTACTCTAACACTAAATGTTAAAAGACTGGCTAGTTTATTCATAGGCATGGAGGCTAATCCGTACTTCAAAATACTGCCAAAAGAGAGAGTTAAAGCAATACTACTACACGAGGTCTTAACGGAACTAATCATAGCACACAACCTTACAGAGCTACTACACGAGTTAAAGAGATATGTGGAGAAGAAACTAAAGGTGAGCTTCGGGCTAGAAACACGAAACATAGGGCAATTAAAGAAGTATCTAGAAGAAAACAATATTCAAGTAGAATACATAATGACCCCTATGAATCTCCTAGGCTACCAGATGGCACCGAGCAGGGAGGAGGCAGAAGAAGCCGTAAAAGAGCTAAGGAAACAAGGCATCAAGATAATAGCAATTAACATACTAGCCTCTGGAGCAGTAATGCTGGAAGAGGCATGTAAATACCTAGAACCATTCAAAGACAAATTATATGCAGTAGCGTACGGAACGACAAAATCACAAAGAGCAAGAGAGAACGCCATTATAATTAGACGGCACCTCTTGACGTTTCACCGATATGAGTAGAAAATATTGCCTTCTAATCGCTCGGCCACAATACTATGCAATAACGTTAAAGAATTGTATATCAAAGTCTCAGGGTGAGCTAAATTGAAGGTATTGATGGTGACTAGAGAGTATCCGCCGTTTATCGTGGGGGGTGTTGGAACCCACACATATCAGTTAGTGAAATATTTGAGAAAAATAGGTATTGATGTTACCGTATTGTCTTTCGGTGATCCTAAGCTATCCACAGACAATGAAATATTCCTAGCTCCACAAAGCTCTCTCCTTGAAGAGTCTCGTACCACTACTAAACTTTACAAAGATTTGCTCTTAATGAGAGACATAGAGAGTATGATGCATTACGCTAAAAAGTTGCTTCATAGAATGAAATTCGATGTACTGCATGTACAAGAACCCTACATAGGGGGTCTTATAACTTTCCACAGGAAAGTTACAACTATTCATGATACTGGAATAGGTGAAGTGAAATCCATACTCAACTTTACCGGCGTTAAAAACATACAAACGCTAAAAAAGATTGTATTTTACATCACTCTCGGCTATTTCATGGAATACGCAAGTATATTGACAAGCAAAACTATTATTACACCAGCCTGGGTATGTAAACAAGAACTGGTGTACATGTATAAGGTTGCTCCCCAAAAGGTTTTTGTAATACACAACGGAATTGAACCGCCATCAAACATTCCAAGTAAACAAGAAGCACGAAAGATTTTAGACCTGCCAAAAGATAAAATCATAGTGTTCACCACTGGAACACATATACCGCGAAAAAGATTTGATCTATTAATAGAAGCTGTGAAAAGACTAGATAGAGGCCTACGCGATAACCTTCTAGTCCTCGTAGGTGGTAAGGGGCTAGAGACGGGGTATCTACACTTACTTGTTGAAAAGTATTCATTGGGGGATACTATAAAATTGGTAGGATATATTCCCTATAGCTTGCTTTGGACATATTATAGTGCTTCGGACATATTCGTCATAACATCGGTCAATGAGTCGGCACCAATGGTGCTTCTTGAGGCAGCTAGCATGGGTAATGCTATAGTTACAAGTCGTATCGGGGATTACGCGTTAATGATGAAGAATGGGGTTGATGGAATGGTGTTTGAACCTGGCGATATAAACGCGCTTACGAGAATTCTCGAAGAGCTAGTAATTAACGAAAACCTCAGACACGCACTTTCAAGGAACGCTAAATTGTTTGCCTCGAAGTTTACAGCTGAGAAAATGGCTTATAAGACTCTTAGAGTGTACGAGAAAGTGGTTAAAGGCTAGGTATGTGTTGACAAATATGTCTAGCGTTCTCCACATTGTTCAGACGCCTTTAGATCATATCGGGGGTCCTGCAGTATACGTTAAGGAGTTATCTAAAAGACTTGCACTCAAGGGTATTAAGGTGGGTATTGTAGCACCACAACCCCGGTCTAGTAGTGAGGTTAAAGAGCTTCAGAAACTCGGGATCACTGTTTACCATGTCCCCAACAACCCCCTACCGCATTCGTTTCTACGAGCTCCGTGGATCTTTAGCGTTAAAGCACATAAAATCGTAAAGAGCATATTGAATGAATTCGATATAGTAAACGTCCACGTTGAAAGCACATTCCTCCAGGTAACTCTCGACACATTTAAAGAAAAAACACTCGTTGCAACAGTACACGGCTTCCCTATACTAGAGGATCTCGAGGCCTTAAAGTCCAGGTTTAGCCTTTATAAGCTGATACACCTCCTAGCCATCTCCCCGCAGCACCTTGCAACACTTGCAAAACTCGTTGATAAAAGCCACATGATCATAACACTTTCTAATCAATTGAAGAAAACTATAGCAGAATTCTTTGGTGTTAGTAGCGAGCGATCCATTACAATACCTAACGGCGTTGACACAGAGGTATTTAAGCCAGTAAAGCCCGAGATAGCACGTGCTATAGTTCACAAGCTAGTTCTCTACAGATGCAATAAAGATTATGTAGATGAGAGGGTTCTATTATACTTAGCTAGGCTTGAACCAATAAAAGGCGTGGATATCCTGGTAAGAGCTGTAGCTAGGCTTAATAGAAAAGACTGGTTTCTACTACTAGTTGGACCCGTAGAGCGACCTGAGTACGTCAAATACCTAAAGAACTTAGCAGAGAAACTAGGAATTCGCGAGAAAGTCTGCATAGTAGGTAGTGTACCTCACAACGTAGGGTCATTCCTGTACTCAGCATCATATGTATACATTTTACCATCACTTTTTGAAGGACTCCCAGCTAGTATATTAGAAGCAATGGCGTGTAAAACACCTGTTATAGCGTCAGGAGTAGGTGGCATACCAGAAGTAATAGCTAATGGCTACAATGGCATTCTAGTAGAGCCTAACTCTCCAAGGAGGTTATCTGAAGTCATAGAAAACTTATTAGAAGACGCAAAGTACAGGGATTCATTAGCATTAAGAGCTTATAGAACAGCCCAGTATTTCTCGTGGGATAACATAGCTGGAAAGTACTACAAAGCTTTAATCCAATAGATCTTAGTGATTAGAGCATTAAATTGATGAGCCCTAGCTCTCAAGAGACGGAGATAGTACTAGAGATCTCTATGACAGATCTTAAAATTCCAAATAGAAAAAGGGTGTTAATTCTTATTCCAAATTTTTGTTGGCTATAGTGAAGACGTTGTGAATGAAATTCGGCTCGCTAGGTGCTTTTGTTAGTCTCGATTCTTATAGTGCCGATTATTTGGTTGCTAGATAAATTAAAGTATATTGAATTTATTTATATAAGATCATCCCCCTTGGCCTTTGGAATAATGCTTGTACCATCGTTAGCTCGAAAAAGCATGCGTGAAAATACCAGCGATATTTGAAGACGAAGTGCGATCATGGGGAAGGATTTTTCACCTATATATAGGTTAACAGATCGTGTAGTTCTAGATAAGGCTTTTTGTATTGGCATTACTTCTCCATTGCTGTTAAAAGAGATTGCTTTAAGGAGAAGAATTGTACCTAAGGGTAGAATCGTTTGGATTCATGCAGGTATAGATAAGGAAAAATGGCAATGATAAAACATATTTTAAAAGCTACAAAAAGTTAACACGTTCATTATTGGGTTTATAGGATCTCTTGAATGGTGGCAGGAGGTGGATACCATTCTCGAAGTTTTGCTGATACTTTTAAAAACAAGTAATGGAGTAAAGGTGAATGTAAGTGCGTATCGCACTTATATATGATTCCCTAAATCCCGGTGGTGTGCTAAGGGATTGACTCTGGCTATGACTAATGCACTAAAGGGGTTAGGATGTGGTGTAGACCTTTATGTACATGAAAACCGCTGGGACAAGGTGAGGGAGTTGATATCATATATGTTTTGTTCTAGATACATAGTCGTTAAGGCTTGTCTACGTAACTAGATAATGAAGGTTTAAATATTTAAGAACCTAGCAGAGATCATAGTATAGAATGTAAAGGTTAGAAGTTAGAGTTGTAAATGAATCCTATATGTGTTATGAGAGTGAGGGGTAGCTATGTTAAAGCATTCTAGTTATAAACTATTAAACAGGCTCCTTATAGTAGGTATAATACTAGTGTACTCGTTTTTTGCTTATCGCTATTACGTGGCCTATTTAAATTTTAACTATTTCGTTACGATTACAATATCAGTATTATTATCCGTCTTAGCATTAACATTAGTGGAGAGACCTTATCGTTATGATGAAGAAATAGTGCCGAGAGTGAGTTTAAGTGGAATAAGATATATTGTAATAGTATACGTGTTTTTCTTTTGCATGTTACTTGAGGTATGGTTTTATGGACACTTAGGAATTTTCTCGATAATCATGCTAATTGTTGTCTTCGCTCTCCTGCTTTTCTCTCATTCTCACCTATATGTCGCTCTTACTGCTGTGCTCTCGTCTGCTATACTTATAAGTGTGCTTTACGGAATCTACTCGCCTAGTTTTGGCAATGACACTTGGCGTGACGCTGTTCAGGCTACTCAAATAATTGAGAGAGGCGGATTAAAAGATCTAACGATGGCTTATGAAGCTTACCCGTTACCTGTAGTTTCTCTCCTATACGCTATACATAGCATATCCACAGGGCTAGATACCCTTTGGTCTAGTAGCATCATGGGGTTAGTTTACCTCCTACTACTTTCCCTCTTGGTATATCTCGTAGCAAGACGTTTCAACATGGAATATTCTCACATGGCGGTAATACTGGCTCTTATAACCCCTCTAATAGTGATCTGGTCTGTGTGGTTTATACCTCAAACGTATTCGCTCCTAATGGCGATACCATTATTATTCCTAGACCTGCACCCGGTAATTACCTTAGCTTTTGCCATAGCCACGGTTCTAGGTCATGGAGGTTTATCATTGTGGGCTCTAGCGATTTTAACACTATTGGTTCTTGTTAAAAAGGTTATTAGAGTAAAAGAGCCTATTCTAGGATCTATCGAGATAAAGTTAATTACAATCATGGTGATCTTCATGCTCTATACCACTTATACAACGTTCTTAATGGTTTTAGAGGGTGCTGTTTCGAGTGTAATTGAGGCTCTCTTTGCTTTCTTAGGCGGAGAAAGAATAATAGCGGCTTCGACTCCAATTCAATTTCAATACACTGTTGCCACAGTTCTAGGTGTAATCCCCGTTATAGTGCTTGTTGGGCTAGGATTAGTGGTGTTGATCGAGAGCAAGGACACCGTAGCAAGGTTGCTTGCCTTAGCTTCACTTGCAGGGTTGAGCTTGGCTTACGCTGGAAGTGTAGCTAACCCGGCACTAGACCTACCGAGATACCTAGGTCTAGGGTCCATGGTAGTGCTCACAATACTGTCACCACAGGCGATAAAAGCTCTATTGAAGCGTGGACGTGCAGGAGCCTACTATGCCCTACTACTGGTGCTATTAGCAATAGTATCCTTCGGATTCACCGGGGCACTAATGCCCGGAAATCCGTACACGGCGCACCCACAAACGGTATGGTCTATTTCAGGGCTCTTAACGTACAGTGAAACAAGAGAATTAGAAAAATTAGCTCCTCTGTTTTGTTGCAACAATTACTTAGTAGACTGGAGGGCAGGTGTTTACGTGGGCTATGAATATCTGTGGGTACAGGCACGGTATAGAGGCTTCTATAACCTAGAAACCCAAAGCTCCTTTACACTTGCAGGAAGCTATGGACTCCTAGTTACTATTGAGTACTTTGATCATTTCACGGGGGTATTAATATTTCGGAAAACATCGCTAAACATGCGTGAAGCATATTCCCCCAATATTCATTTATTCTTGGATAGCATGATAAGTAAAGTGTCAGTACTTTATACGTCGCCTCAAATTAAGCTTATCTCATTTGATCTTCCTAGGGTGTATTGAAGGTGAAATACATGTATGTTAATGGAATAAGAGAAACCATTAAGCGTAATATGAAATTTGATAACGCTAAAGGATACAATATTGCAGTAGTAGTGCCTGTAAAACCTGTTGGAGGGCCTGAGCAGGCAATTAGTAAGCTTATAAGGGGGCTTAGTCTAGAGGGTTTTCACGTCAAGCTTATAGAACCCTATGGTAAAACTGTTCTTGATAGATCTCTTTCTAGTATAAGGGATGCTGGTATCCTAAGAGAATTCGATGTAGTCATATACATGGGCTCTATACCTTTGCCCAGTTATTTACTTATTCATAACCACGTAAAAACTATTTTATTTGTTCACGGATATGTAAAAGACGAGTTGCTCAATGCGATTAAACATGGGAATCTAAGAATGAGGATAGGTGCAGTTCTCTTGCTTGGCCTCTGGAGCTTCTTCAGAGTCGTAGATAGAATCGATCTCATTATATGCCGTCATCGCACAATATGTGAAGTAAATGGGATTCAAGAAAACTTCGTTCTTCTACCCGAATTTGTTTTTCCTGATGAAATAGAGGCTTTTAAAGAGCTCGCTAAAAGACTTCGCAAAGACTCTTGGGAGAGACATAATCCTTCAAAGGTGAAGATGTTAACATATGTATCTTACGCTATATCACCTAAGTTATTAAAACCACAGCACGTAGAGCACATTGTTAAATGTGTTAGTAGGCATGTGAATAGAGATATAGAGTTAACGATTATTAATCCAAGAAAGGGAAATAAGGCTATTAGACTTACGGAAAACCTCGTGGTAAGGTATCTCAAGCCTATGCCTAGAGAGGTATTCTATAGGTACAGTCTAAATTCTGATTTGTTCATAGAGTTATCTATAGACGAAGAACTTAGAAACTCTTCTATTGAAGTTGCATTACTAGGAACACCTGTAGCAAAAATAACATATCCCAAGTATAGGGATAGACTGGACTATCCTGAAGATATTATGATCCACGCGTTTTCAAGCAGAGATTTAATTAGTGAAATGATAGAATATGTAAATAACATTGACCATTACAGATCACACTATTCTAAAAAACTACAAGAGTTTATAGGTACACATAGAACATGGGATGCTGTGAAAAAGCCCTTAATAGATTTTCTAGTTATGTAAAATAACATCATGCTGAGGAAAACTACAAATGGAGAAATTCATTAATCATACTGCAGTATTCCTCATCGCTTCGACGATATATGTCCTACCATGAATTGGAAAACGTGGCTTAAAATAGATGAAATGCTCTTGGAAATGCGCATTAAGCCTATAATAGCTGTAATACCTGACAATAAGAATCGGGAATTCTTCATAGAGAAGGAAAAAGGAGGATTTTTGGGATTATGTAAGGGAGAGGCAGAAAATTGACTGGGTGACCGGATTCACGGATACCAACATCTATGTATCACTAGGAACAGAGGTATGATGGACATTAATTCCTGTAGCGAATTCGCAGGTCTCAGCGAGGAAGAGCAGGAGGAGAAAATAATTAAAGCACTTGAGATCTTTAAGGCTAACAATATTAAACCAGACTTGTTCATCGCACCATGGCATTCATTCGATTATATAACACTGCGTGTCCTGAGAAAACACGGTATAAATATAGTTTCTGATGGTTTCTCTCTTTTGCCCTATCTACGTTACGATATTCTATGGATTCCACAACAATTATGGTGGTTTCCTAGAAGAGTACCGCCCATTGGTGTGTGGACACTATTGTTCCATCACAATTTCTGGGAAAAGACTGATTTAAAAAGATTTCACAGGAAAATCGAAGACCCCAGAACTATTATTGTGCGCTAATAGCTATAGGAAAGGAACAGCTATTGATGACATATTTAGCTATGTCTTAAAGACAAGGCTTAAAATCTATAGAAATTTAATAGACATGTTGTTAAGCTAAAAACTTAAAAGTATCTTATAGGCACTTAGAGTGACTCATATGGGAGACCTTAATGAACCTAGTAAATTGCCAATTATAGTGATAATAACCCCAGAATTTGCTCCTATAATTGGTGGTGTAGCTCATGCTGTTACACGCTTCTCTATCGTGCTTGCCAACTACGGTTTTCATGTCATAGTAGTAACATTTGAGCGCACGAATTTCGTTGTTGAGAGGAATATCGGCAAAGGTAAACTAACTATATTGTATATCAAATCATACAGAAAATTCGCCTTCGGGTTTTCACTTATCAAGTCCTTATACACGCTGGTTAAGTTCCTTAAAACTGGGAAACCATTGGTAATAGTAGGAGAGGTCTTTGGGTTTCCTACATTGATCTCGGCTTTATTGGGTAAGGCACTTCGTGTACCTTCAATGGCTAGAGGACACGGTAGTGATGTAGATATTGTAATGCTCTCGGGAAAAAGCATTATTGTTAGACTTAGTCTAGTGTTGAATGGATTACTATTGGGAACCAACCCGAACTACGTGTTAAAAATTAGAATGGTCTCGAAGAGACCAGATGTTATGGTATTACACAATGTAGTAATGCCTCATGCTGTCAATAAGCCTGCAAAGATCGCTGTTAGACAGAAACTCGGTCTCACAGATGGTATTCATTGCCTGACTGTAGCTAGGCTCGTTGACTTTAAAGGTGTAGATGTAGCAGTGAAAGCTTTCACGCTGCTTAAAGATAAACAGATTTTCCTACATATTTTCGGCGACGGACCTTTAAGATCGTGGCTGGAAAGATTCATTGAAGAAAACGATTTATCGAATAAGGTCTTTTTACATGGCGTGAAACCAAATGAACTGGTCTTGGAATACATGAGGGCCTGTGACGCCTTTATAATGCCATCTAGGCGTGAGGGATTGTCCTCTGCTATCTTGGAGGCTTTAAGCTGCGGTATGCCTATTATTGCTAGTAATGTTGGTGGAAACAAATATGTGGTCGTAAAAGGATTTAATGGTTTTTTATATTCTAGAGAGAACCACGAAGAACTTGCCAAGGCAATAATGCTATTAGCACAAAACGAAGAACTCCGCAAGCTAATGGGAGAGAGATCATTAAAAATATGGAGAGAACTTTTTTCACCTCAGACAGTCATCAAGCAGTTCATTAGAGTTGTTAAAGTTGTGTATCTAAAAAGGTAGCTGAAATTTGAATTGGAGTATCAATAGGATAGTCGTTATAGGAGGTGGTGTTAGCGGTCTATTTTGCGGGCTTCTTACTGGAGCGCCTATTTTTGAGAAAAACACTCATCCGGGAGGTCTTCTAGCATCATATTGCTTTAATCCATATACTAGTGAGAAAAGCTATTGCAGAAACAGGGAGGAAGAGGCGGCTTTATTCGAAATAGGAGGAGGACATTGGTTATGGGGGATAGATAAGAACGAAGTCATTTACAGAACCCTGGCGAGATTTTCGGATTTCAGACGATACCTAAGAAGAAGCTCCGTATATCTTAGCGATTATGATCTATTTGTCCCATATCCTCTGCAATACCACATTAGATATTTACCTAGAGATCTGCGAGATAGGGCGTTGGAAGACATAATCACTTCACGAAAAGAAAATAAAAGTGTCGACTTTAGCAGATTAACCTTCGCAGAGTTCTTGAGGATAACTTTCGGTGAGACCTTGTATAAAACTTTCTTTGAGCCGTACAACTACTTATATACTGCAGGTCTCCTATACGAAGTTGCTCCGCCACGTAGGATGAAGATACCAGATGACATAGAGGTCATAATTAAAGGTTCTAGAGAGGATCTATCAGCACTCGTGGGTTACAATGCCTACTTCTATTACCCAGTTATCGGTTTGGGTCCACTCATGTGGAGATTGTACAATGAAACAAAATGCTACCTAGGGCATAAAGTCACTTTTATTGATGTCGAGAGAAAATTACTCACTATTAACGATAACCATGTCGTCAAATATGATATTGCATACGTCGCAATACCTCTACTAGATATTCTAAAGAATAGTAGTATGAAAAACTTTCTAAAACACCACGATCCTTATACAGGCGTGCTTGTTGTAAATGTTTTAGCCAAGAGAGGGAGAAAGACTCCAAAAGATCATTGGGTTTATGTTTCAAAATCGAAGAGCGGGTTCCACAGAATAGGCTATTATAGCAATGTAGATAAAATGTTTTTACCAACAAGATACAGAAGCGAAGACTATGTTTCTGTATATATCGAAAAAACTTTTAAGGGTGGCTCTGCCCCAAAGAGTTTGGATACAGAGATTACAAGAATTCTTAGCGAAGCAAAGGACCTAGACTTTATTGGCGAGATTATAGCATATGATTATAATTTCGTTGAGATCGCTTATACTTGGCTTAGACCAGGCTCTACATGGGTAGATGATACTATTCGTGTTTTATTAAACCATGATATCATAACCGTTGGAAGATATGCCAACTGGGGGAAAGTAGAAGGTATTGTAGAAAGTATGGAAGACGCGTTTAAAGCGTGCTCTGTTTTTGAATACCCTGTTTTTATACATAGTACGTAGGTGATTTGATCTTGAGCATAACAGATTGTATTAGAAGATCGAATAGATTTAGAAACTGTATTGAATTTGCTTGATGAGAGTAAAACTCTAGCACTAAAACAGAACATAAGCCTCTATAAGCGTTTCTATAAACGGGGAGGCAATAGCATAATAATGCTTCTATTGAAAAGAGGCACAACATTAAATAAAGTCCTTGCGTAAATTTGGACTAGAGCTGAAACCTATACAAATCTGCGAATATTATGTCGGTTATGGAGAAAAAGCTTTAGCTATAGACTTTCTTGCGTATATAATGAAAGCAAGACCCGTGTTGTGCCTTACTGATTTCGATAAGCGAGATAGAGAAAAGATATTGAAATTCGTTAGGAACAAAGTTTACTGTGCTCTACTCTCCAGCATTGACACGGAAATACTATTCGACGACAAAGACCTAGAATTGCAGAGAAACTACAAAGCCCTTAGAAACAGTGTAAAAAGGAAAGGAGACTACTATGTGCTTGAAGTACATGATAGAAAATATAGACTTCCAATAAACGAGTTCGAGATGCCTGTGTTTTATCATAAATACGGACTTCCAGAGCTACCGCAAGAAGTGATCGAAGAGCTTAAAGGCAAGGATTTCATAGATGGAGGAGCTTACATCGGGGATGGTGCATTAGTGCTTTCAGAGTTTAAGCCACACAAAATATATGCATTTGAACCGTTATCTGAAAACTTTCATCTGCTTAATAAAACAATTCAGTTAAACAATATTTCATCCATTGTAGTGCCTATTAAAAAGCTTTAGGAGCTGTAGAGGGGGCTCAGCTCATGTTCCCGAAGGGCTTAGGCTCCTTCATCCTGAGAACTCATAATTTACAACTAGATGAGGGAGAGGAGATTGAAGTGATATCACTTGACGAATTCGTGGAGTATAATAACCTAGAAGTCGGGCTTATAAAACTAGACGTAGAGGGGTACGAACTCGAGGTATTAACTGGTGCCAGAAAGACAATAAAGAGGTTCAAACCCGTCATGGCAATCTCAATATACCATAGGGGGCAAGACTTCTTCGAGATACCAAGACTCATAAAGAATTTAGTCCCAGAATATAAGTTACGCTTCTTAGACCTCAATGCAGAGGTTTCAACTTACGATCGAGTTCTTTTGACTTATACTATGGCACATAAGTAAGTATTAACTGTGAGGTATATTTACGTAAAAGTTAGTGAGTTGCGTATACGTACTAGTACAGACCCGTGGAAGAAATATATCATGTATGAAATAGCACGTAACCCCTGTGTGGGATTAACATTGAGATACCATATATATGATAGTAGGATATGGTTCTAGCATTTGATGTAAGAAGCCTTGGTTTTGTGTATATAGAGGTCTAGTTTGCAGATTTCTCCATTGATGTCAAGGATGTTCATAGTGCTACATTCATACCGTGTAGAGGTAAGGATTGATCAAGGTGTTCTGTTAGCAAATCATTAGCCCATGAGACTTTGAAGGGAAATTTAGACGTGAAGTATAACTACTTCAAAGATTATTTAATCCTGTATGACATAGTGGTGTTTACAGATAGGAACTATTTATGATGCGATTGACCCTGAAAGCTATGAGATGAGGCATAAACGTTGTCCCCGTGAAGCCTATCTATATCATCACTAGAGATCAGTAATCAATAAGATTATCTAAATGATTTGCGGAACCCTACGAAAATATGATATAAGGGTAGAAGTATTAGATGTTGGTTACGGAACAGAGTTTATACGAAAGAGATCTCAAGATATGCGTGAAAATATGTAGGTCTATGTCTATCAGAGAATACGTTTAAATACGCTAATGAGAAGCGTAAGGGATTAAATCTGGTCTTGCCGATGCACATAAACTTCCGTTTAGAGACGAGAGTTTTAATCTTGTAGTCGCGATAGGTCTTTTAGAATATGCTCGAAAAGATACTGTTTTGGAAGAGATTGCAAGGGTTACGAGGAAAAAGGAGCTTTCTTAATTGTAGTAGTTCTTAATAAGTATAGTATATATAGGTTATCAATTAAGATCCCCACCGAAATTTCTAGGAGAAAATATGTTAAGAAAGAGCCTTCTTCGAAGGAGATGTTGCATAGTTCGCATCAACTAAGTTTTAAGCTTACCTGTATAAAATGGGTGATGTATTAATTTTTATTACAGACCTTCTAGATAAGGTTCTTGATGAAAATATATACATTAATGTAGAAAGAATCTTTAAACTGATCTCTAGAAGAAATCCTTTCAGCCACGTGACGATGTTTCTCTTACAAAAGAAATAACGCTATGGAATGCTGGTTTGCTGATGTTAGCATGTTAGTTCTTATATACTTTAGCAATACTTAAAATTATGGTGCTCAATATGACTCTTTTAGGTGTAGTTGGCGGTAGTGGCTATATTGGTGGTTCTCTTACTAAAGAGCTCTCGAGGAAGCATAATGTAAAGATCCTTGATGTGAGAGAGCCCGACTGGAACATGAGGGATTATAATGTATCCTTCTGCAAGTGCGATATAAGAGCACTTGAGTGTATCCAGGAGTGCCTGAGAGACGTGGACGTGGTGATCCATACTGCTATTATACAGATTCCTAGGATTAATGAAGAGAAGAGGTTAGGTTTCAAGGTAAACTACATTGGTACTCTGAACGTTTGTGAAGCTGTTTATAGGAATCCCAGAGTTAGGGGCTTTATATTAACTAGTTCTTGGCATGTCTTCGGGGAGTCAGGTCTCATGGGTATAGTTGATGAGTCTTTTGGTTATAGACCTGATAAAGTAGAGGATAGGGCTAGATTATATGTGTTCTCGAAGATAGCACAGGAAGTTATTACTCGCTATTACGATGAGATGAGCGACAAGGTTTACGGAGTTGTAAGGCTTGGCACTGTTCTAGGAGAGGGTATGCCGGAGAAAACAGCCGCAAGTATCTTCATCGAGAGGGGGTTAAAGGGCGAACCATTAACGCCATTTAAGCACAGCATGTACAGGCCGATGCTGTATGTCGATATAAGGGATGTGGTGAAAGCTTTCGAAATCTACGTGGAGAAAATACTCAATGGTGAGGTCGGTAAACATGGTAGCAGCCTAACTAGAGTGCTTAACCTCGTATATCCCGAGCCGATAACAATACTGGAACTTGCAGAAATTGTTAGAGATACCATTGTCAAGCTCACAAATGGTAGGATAGTTCCGAAAATAGAAATTGTGGATCAAGGGTTACAGCCGCTCTTCATGGAGGATTCCAAATACAAGTTCAAAGTCGACATTCAAAAAACCATGAAATTCCTAGGAATAGAGAAGCTCATACATCCCAAGCAGAGCATAGAAGACATAGTGAGAAACAGGCTTCAACACATGAACTAAAGCACCTTTCAACCTTTAAAGACAAAACACTCTCTTTGACGCTCACCGCTTTCATAAAAATTTTGTCAGAATCAATGAAAACTCTCTTCGAGTAGTTTCTCCCAATACATCCTTGGGGCAAAAGAAGTTACAATAACGGATTATGAAGCCTAGTTGAGAAATTGCTGCACCTTCAGATAATCCCTCCACAGGGTTACTTAGAGTTTCTAGCTCTTATGAGGAATGCGAGGGTAGTTATGACCAACTCGGGTGAATTGCAGGAGGAGGCAACACACCCAAAGATTAAGAAGCCTGTACTAGTCCTCCGGAGCTCGACTGAGAGGTCTGAGGCCGTTATACATGGGTTTGCCAGGATTGTGGGGGTAAATCTCGTGGTGGTTTTGGCCGAGCTAGAGAAGATCCTGAGTGAAGAGCCAAAGCTACCGGACCAATCGCCATTTGGCGATGGAAAAGCAGCGTTAGAATAGTGGACATAGTCCTCTCTAGGCTGGAAGCCTGAGTTGAAGTCCTACTGCTCTTTGATCTCCTCTCTCCTCAGTTCAAACACTACTGTCCCGCCGCACGCATAGGGCTTTCCCGGGTCTGGGCACTGCGCATACCCCACGTCGTCTTCCCCGCTAATGCCTAGGTCTCGCGCTAATATACCCTTAAGGAATGGTGACAGCAGTATTATCATTGATGCTAGTGTATGCACACCCCTCTACCTGTATCCCTGATATAGTAGTTCTCGACTAGAAAGCGGTCTCCCGGCTTATAGCCCATTGAGCGGTATACTTTTACCTCTCACACATATCCTGACTCTGCGAGCCAAGGATCCCACTCCAATTACTCACTCCTATCATTATCTAAATCGCCTCCTTATCCATTTAGATGCTCTCTGCAAATGGTAGGCATTTATTTAAACCCAGGCTTTTCATGGGGTTGAAGGTGTGCTTTGTGAGGGTCTTCCCGTGTTTGGTTCTATAATCAGCATTGTAAGACATTATTGGAGTATGTTTTCCCCAGGGCTCCGAATCGTTGTTAAATACTTGTTTAACTTAGTACTTCAGCGTGTAATTGGAGACAGTTTCGAGGCCTAGTTTAACTTAGGCGGTGCAACGTATATTCCACAGGAGGAGATCGCGATATCTTCTCATACATCTGTCTGAGACAACACGTGGTTTCCATTGAAGATAAGGGGCCTCAATGGAGACGCGATCAGGGACAAGGCTGAATGGATCCTCTGAAAAACTACTCACTAAGCATCTTGCATCGAAATACCCCGGCGTAGCTAAGGCCTTTAAGACAAAAAGAAATGGGCCCAAGGCAACTAGGTAGCATTACACACAACTACTTTAGGGTTCAAAGAGTAACAGGTCTTTAAACAGAACCTTTCATCTCCTAGCTCAACGCCTTTAACTGATATAATTGAATTGAAATAAGAGCCTCTTAGACCTCACTCTCAAAGCTCATTGGTATCAATTTACTACCCTTTGGTAGCCTTGGTTTCACGTGGAAAAGTTTGAAGTGACTCTAGAAGGCTTCAGCTTGCAACACTTTCTACTGGATTAAGGAAAAAAAGCCCGAATTTTCTCTCACTTCTGTTGAAACCAATCCTCCTACTCCCCATTGTTACCACTACGTAAAAACTGTAGATGATTCAATTACAGTACATTACACTATGAATATACCTCAATATACCTCGCTACCTCTACACGTCGCGTCAATAACTTTTTAAGGTGTATATGATATCTGGTATCATGGGGGTATTATATGGTTGATACCAATTTAGAAGAACTCGTCTCAAAAATCAGGGGGTTTCTAGAAGGCTTAGAGAGTGAGGAGATTAAGCAGTTAACTCGTAAAGAATTCATAAAGGCTACTGGAGTAGATCCTCCCAACATACCCCCTAAGTATAAGAAAGAGTTAGCGAGGATTCTATACCACGAGTTCAATATACCCTATCGGAAGAGATGTGAGCTATTAGCAATGAGTATGAGAGATGTGTCTAGAGCTATTAGGGGTGGAGCGAGCAGTAAGAAAACGGCAAAGAGGAGTAGAGTGATTGAAATAGATATAGAGCTACAGGCTAAGGCAATAGAGTTAGTGAGGTCTGGTGAAGCGAAAAATCCCAACGATCTAGTATTAAAGCTAGCGATACCACTAGAAAGTGCAGAACAACTCTTCAATAAGGTCGTGGAAAACGAAGGCATTACTACTACACCGGTACTAGAAGCAGTCCGCGAATTGGACAAACTGATAAAAGAGGCAGAGAGTTTAAGGATATGTTAATAGGTTTAATTTATAATATTAAGAATGAAAGTACAGAACTACGAGAACTCTTAAAGAGATCTGAGAACCTCGCTGAGAAATTAGAGAGGTATAGTAGAGAACTAGAGAGGCAAGGAGTAAAGTTAGAGAAACTTCCTGATTTACTAAGCCTAATTGGACAGCTTGAAAAGAAAATCGGAGATCAGGAAAAGAAAATTAGAGATCCGGAAAACCTGGTAATCTCCCACGTTAAGGCAATTAAAGAGCTCTTAAATAGAACTACTCAACTAGAAAATGAGTATAGTGATCTAAGGAGGAAATTCATAGAGATAGAGAGATTTATAAAACTCTTCGAAATAGGATTAAATCTGAGATTTACATCCGAGGAGTATAAATGCAAATTCATGGATAATGAAGGCTACTGTACTGCATTTATCCTCCTTGAATTTCTCCCATATGTAAGCGGCGTTAAAACTGTTCTAAGAGAAGGCAAAGTTAACTACTACGTCAATGTGAAAAATAATAAACCAATCTGCGCATCATGCCCTTCCTATGAGCCGCGAGGCACTCAGCTTAGTGAGTATAGCACTAGAAGCCAGGTTTACAAGATCTCATAGTTGATGTCTTCGAAGACGTGAAACCACGACAGAAGTTGAATAGTGAAGTTAAGATGTATTAACACGCTCCCCTTAACATCATTACCTATGTATGAGGCGTATTGACTGGAAAATTAGGCTTCTAGTAATAGTGTCTTTCACGGCACTTATGCTATCACTATTCAGTGTAATTAAAGCGATAGATCAGCACATGTAGTTTATAGCACTACTAACCACATTAACACCACACGCTACTATAAGTTTAGCGGAGTTTAAGAGGAAACTACTAGTAGCACTTGTCACAATAACTTTGAGCTCAGTACATCCATTTAGAGAGGACGGCTACACGCACTTCGTAATATGGCCTGTAGGATCAATATCTCCAGCTGGAGGCTATCCGCGAAAATAGAGCTCCTATTGAAAAACACAGCAGGCTTAGAAAACTCTGCAAAAACAATTGAGCCAACTAAGGAGATAGTTCTCGTCAACTTACATATCTATTTATAACTACATCTCTGTATTAGAAACCCGGAGAACATTATTGTTGCAAGTAGAAGAATACAAGGCGAAACTAATATGAGCATCATTACTATAACTGTTACTCATAATTCAGATCTTCACAGATTTAGGCTTATTCCAGCTTCAGTAGCTGAGCATGTTAATTGTGTGATTATTGTTGATAATGGTTAAGATAGTAAGGACTTCATTAAAGGTTTGTGTATTGGTATTAGTAATTGTGATTTTATTGAGGTGGGTTTTAATTCAGGCATAGCTCATGCGCTGAGAGTGGGTATTGAATATGCGAAGAAATATGGGCCAGATTGATCTCTGTTCTAGAAGCTTAAGCCCTAACTGTAAGCTCTTATAGCACAGAGTTAGGTCCATTACTAGCTCCTAGCTTTCCTAGTAGGGCTTAGACAAGAAATAGACATAATGCTAGGTAACCTTTGCAAGGAACAAGTGTTACGAGAGCTCTAGGCATATGGCTTAGGGGTTACCTTGAATACCCTAGGATTCCTGGGTGTAGCGTACAGGCGTTTAGGCTTAGCCCCTACGTTACAGGCTTAAGCTTAGAGGTTACTCGTACTAGAGCTCCTACCAGGGTAACCCTTACGATGAAGGCTATGGGGTTACCCCTAGAAGGCTAACCTATACAAAGTAACCTCATACAACATTAAAGGAGCTCCTCCTCAAAGTAACCCTTAGGCTTAATGTTTAAAGTCTACATTGCAATTGCATAGGTTACAGTTTAAAGGAGCCTCTGTTAGGGTAACCTTTGAGGGGTATAGTGCTTACACCTTACACCCCTAGGAAACCAGAGCTGGTAGAATGTGGTGAGTCGTATAGCCTGCTAGTGTTGTACTTAAACCTCTACCTTTTCTAGAGACTTCTAGAATCTCCTGGAACACTCTGATACTTTCAGAGACTCCCATGCCTCCTAGTAACCCCTCAGGCATGGTAGGAGCTCCTCTAAGGTTACCCTTAATGGGCCCGGCTCTAAGACCTCACCATAGTGAGGTAACCTCTAGCATGTAGGCTTGGAGGTTATTCTAACGCTTAGGGGTCTAGCGTAAGGAGCTCCTAAAGTAACCCTCAAGTCATGGGGGTTACTTATTACAATCAAAGGTAACCCTTTAGGGTCTAGTATTTTCATAGGAGGGTGTAAAGGGTCTATCTCCTACCAGCTAGGAAGTAACCCTCTAGGGGCTCCCAGCAACATTGAGGTTAAGCGGGGTGGTAGCGTGCCCACGGGAGGATCCTGGAGTTTTTCCTGAGGTTAGATTGAAGGTCTAGGGTCTGGACTGCTAGTAGGCTGGGGGCTCCAAGCTTCCAGGTACAAGAGGTAAAGGGTCTAGTGGCTGAGCACTAGGGGGCTCTTAGGAGTTCAGCTTATGCCCAGTCATCGCCCCCAAATTGGGAAGTAGTGCTTAAAGCCTTGTTAAAACAACCTTTACCACTAGATCTTTGAGACATAACATAGCAATAGGGGTTAGCTACCGTTTAAATTAATAGTAAGCCTTAAGTCCATTAACCTTCAAAATCCTATAGGTTACCCTAGAAATTCCTGGGGTTTAGGGGTGGGTCATCTGCAGGACTCTTAGCATTTTAAGCACGTACAAATACTAACGTGCTGGTATGCTGGTGTGTGCGTGCTCTAACCCCTAGGTTTGTAGTGTTCCCTCTGTTGATCCTCCATCTCCTATTAGCATTTCATCACATACTAGTAGTGCTTGCACTATGGCCTCTAGGAACGGGTATCCTTGGTTTAGAGCGTTTTTAACTATCATGAAACATGTTATCTTATGTTTCACCAACACAACCCTCCAAGTTGTAGCAAAACATCCCCTTTAAATACCGTAAGTTTTCTATGCATTCGAAACTTTGCTTCCCCATACTAGATACTAATTTGAGAAAATCCACATTATCACTTCATCTTCTGATGAAGAGGTAGTTTTTGTAATGACCGTGGTCTATAACTTTAGCTAGCCTATATCCGCTATTCTGCAGGTGTCTTATCACCCACATGTTTTCAGGCCATATTTCTATAAGTACTGCTTTAGCTTTTTTCAATGTTTCCTCAGCCCCTCTAACTACTAGTCCCTCGGCTCCTTCAACATCGATTTTTAAGACGTCTACGCTGTCTACGCCTATCTCTTCTAGAACGCTGTCTAACGTATCCGTCTTCACTTCGACTTCAAACGCTTCCTTGTAGTCCCGCACTATAGAAGATCTCCCCGGTATAAATCCCTTCTCGGCTGCCTTGGGGATTTTTAGTTTAGCGTAGCCCCTCCTATCACTTATAGCTTTAGGTACTACAGTTACGTTAGAGCATTCATTCAAAGCTATATTAACCTTCAGGTATGCTAATGCCGCGGGGTTAGGCTCAACGGATATAACTCTCCTAGCACGCCTACAAGCCCATACCGTGTATAAGCCTAGGTGGGCTCCAACATCTACGAAAACAGTATCTTTGCCAACAAGTTTCGGCATGATATTTTCAATTTCGTAAACCTCCAGAAACAATAAAGATATGTTGCTTACGGGGGTGTAGTATAAGCCGTATTTCGTGCTTGACAGTAGGTGTGTTGGTAGCAGTTCTCTATATTCAAGTCTACCTAGGTTGACCAACCATTTTATCGGGGCCGTGTAAAATTCAAAAACACTTTTCACTCCTGCTGGCGGCCTCGCAACCCTCATTAACCTTAGAGCATCT
>Ga0209393_1000334_pt1 | contig 23712 bp, 17 predicted proteins | sample SSWtaG_2_FD_184117 | JGI IMG/M metagenome (GOLD analysis project Ga0209393, IMG submission 184117) | Hot spring microbial communities from Sandy's Spring West, USA to study Microbial Dark Matter (Phase II) - SSWsed_130316 (SPAdes)... | ecosystem: Environmental > Aquatic > Thermal springs > Hot...
CGCTCCTTCAAGCCCCGACTAGGAGCATTCCTCAGGGGGCAACGGGCGGGGAGGACACTCCCCGGCGCCGCCCCTCTGGGCGGCGGATGCCAGTGGCATCCGTCGGGGCGCCGTCCCGCATCAGACGTGACCCGCGCCATGCGCGGCCCTCCACGCCAGGCGCGTAGGTCCCGCCCTCACCTCTGGGCGGCTCTTCTCAAGCCGCCTCAAAGGCTTGGGTGTGGAGGAAATGCTGGATATAAACGTTCGCCACCCATTTTCAACTGTTATATAAAGCCTAAAACGATAAGTTTAAGAAACATGATTCTCGAGAAAAAGTGTGGAGTATTTAAAGAGACATGAGCAATCAAAATTCTTACTAGAGGAGGAAATGCAGTATTTAACTCTATTCCTGCTGGACATGCACGTTATTTAAGGGGGATTGGTGGTTCTGGAGGTTTTGTACCAAAATGCCCCTCCCATATAAATCTTGCTCTAGCCCACTATTTAAAGCACCGAGCCAGCACCCTATCCTGGAAGCCCTCCCTGGCAGGATGGTTGTTGGACGGCGAGGGGGATCGAGTATAATACATTATACTAGTATGGTGAGGTGCCCTGTTGCCACGGTGGAGCATGGAGTATAATACATTATTACTATACAGTAGCAGTAGGGCTTCTTGCCGCGGCGGAGCTGTCGTGGAGGCTGTGGCGGCCGGCAACCCTCGGCGCAAGGTTTAAATTATTGGTACAAATCCCGCTGAGCCGCGGCCCGTCTTAAATAACGTGATCCTCAGGCAGGCATAGACCTAAATAGTGCATCTCCACCACAAGTAAGAATTTTGAGCGCTCTCCCTGCTTTAAATACTCGGGCCGCTCGACCCAGAACCATAATACTTAAACATTGCTTTTCAGGCTTTATGTAACAGTTGAATTTGCCCAGCAAATCCTTATATCCAGCATTTCCTCCACACCCGAGTCCTTGAGATGGCCTGGAAAAGGCTCGGAGGGATGGTCCGGGAGCTGCTCCTGAGGGCTCCAGCCGCCTCGGGGGTGGTCCCCGCGCTCGGAGGGCTGGCAGACGCGGTTGCCAGCAGCATCCAGGGGATAACGGCGCTGGCCGGTGCCGTCGGCGCCGTCCTCGTGGCCGTGGGGGCCACGATAAGGTTCCTGCCCGGGACGAGCGCCGACCTCCGCCAGACCGCGACGCGGATGATCGAGGGCGGGGTGATCCTCCTGGCGATAGTCGGGACCGGCGCCCTGATCCTCGGAGGCGCGAACTGGCTGGGACAGCAGCTGGCGGGCAGCGTCGGGGCCGAGCAGGGTGCGACGCCCCCCAACATGAACCCCTGGAGGTAGGAGGTGGCCCGAAGGGTGCGGCTCCCCCACAACCCACAATTTTTTCCCACTCACAGGGGTGACGCGTAGATGTCCGTGAACCCGCAGCAGCCCCAGCTCTCCTGCCCCGGGTCGGCTCCTGCCCCGGCGAGCGTTGTCCTCGACCCCGCCGCCGCCCTCCCCCTCATGGGTGTGTTCGCCGCGGTCGGCTGGGCCGTGGGAGCGATAGTCTCCGTCCTCCCCGGGCTCAGCGCCTCGACCCGCGCCCATGCCGCGTCTGTCAGGGACCACGCGCTTGTGGCCGCGTTCCTCGCCGGCATCGCCTCGGCCATAGGGTCTGCGGCGGAGTGGGTCCTGGCAACCGTCGCGTCGGGCGGCGGGGCCGCGGTGTCCTCCCACTGGACCGCCATCGACTTCTTCCTGAGGAGCGCGATAATCGCAGGATTCATCATAGGTGCTATAGGAGCCGCATCGGCCGTCGCGGTCGTACCCGTGGTGGGGCCCTTCCTCGCATTCATGGCGGGGGTCGTCTACGGCCCCAGCACCCTGATCCTCACGACAATAATCATAATGAGTGTATTCCAGTCGGCCACCCTCATAGTCACCCTCAACGCCATCCCCCTCATCTACCCGGCCGGCTTCGCCCTCATCGCGGCGCCGGGCAGGATAGCGAAGGGGGTGGGCGCCTTCCTCATCAGCCTCAGCCTGGTAATGTACGTGGCGGCCCCCCTGATACCCTACGCGATGGCCAGCGTCGCCTCCGTCACCCGCGGCTTCGCCCTCAACCCCTCCGACCTTTCCTCGGTGCTTAACACCATATGCCAGAGGACCAGCAACTTCGCGGGCGACGCGGCCGCGCTCCTCTTCCAGCTACCCTGGGACTACTACGCAGACCTGTACGTCTGGCTAGTCATGGTTGTGGCCGGAGCGATAATCGTGGCCCTAGCCCTCGCGGCCGCCAGGGCCCTCTCCCACTCGATAGGAGGGGTGAGCGCCAGCATATGACCCCCCAGCTGACCCCCACCATGGTGGAGGCTATGCAGGGCTACTCGCTCGCCGCCGCGGTCGCGATGGTCAGCATGGCGGCCGGCGCGATCCTCTCCCAGCTCCCGAGCCGGAGGATGAAGAGGGAGGGGAGGGGGCTGATGAGGAGCGCCTTCATAGGGGCGTTCCTAGTAGCGGGTATAATGTCCGCAGACTTCATGATAAGCTACGCCACCCAGCTCGCCGGGCTGCCCGACTGGCCCTCGCTGCTCCAGAGGGCTAGGGGCTTCTACGAGGGTGGGCTGGCTACGCTTCAAGTCACGGGAGCATATGCGATGGTCTTCGGCTTAACCCTCGGGGTCCTCGACCTGCTCCTAAGGTTCACCCTCATCGGGACCCTGCTGGCCCACCTCGTCTTCGCCGTCGCCTTCTCGGTCCTGCTCGTCTTCGCGGTGATAGGGGTCCTCATGGCCCTGGGCGGCACGTTCCTCATGATCGTCGCCGGGCTAGCGGCCTACGCCTACGTCTTCGTCGCGCTCGGCGTCGCGCTCGTGAGCCTGAAGTATCTCCGCCCCCTCGCGATAAGCCTCGTCGTCTTCGGCCTAGCCCTCTACTACGGCGTCCCCCTCCTCCTCGGATACTCCTCCCCGGTAGCCGTGACCCCCATGGAGGACGAGGCCAGGGCAGCCGTAGTCCTGAGCCTGACCAACAACTCGGTCCCCGTGAGGCTAGTGGTCTCGAGCGGCGACCGCGACATCCCCCTCTTCTTCGGATACGCTAGGATGAACAGCACCATACTGGTTAGGGGCGTCCCCCTCAACTCGACCCTCATAGCCAACCTGACGGGCCGCGCCGAGCAGGGGAGGGGCGACGTCCCCTACAGCTTCACCTACGGCAGGTTCCACAACGAGACCTACGAGATACGGTCCGTCACCTTCTCCCCCCGCTCCCCGCCCACCGTCGCGGTGACCCCCCGCGAGAGCTGGAGCCAGCTCTACAGGAACACCTTCGTCGAGTCCGTCTGGTACAGGGGGCTCCTCCTCCCCGGGCCGCCGGCCGAGGAGCAGGAGAGGATCAGGAGGACCCTAGCAGCCTCCCCCACCCTCCTGACGCCGCTCGTGGAGCCGGGCCAGCAGGTAGACCCCCTCTCCTTCCTGGCCTCGTCCCTCAGGACCCTCCTCGAGGGGATAAAGACGGAGAAGGACTACTTCAGGATGGTATTCGAGCGGGGGCCACGGATCACCATCCCAGCACCCTCCGTCAGGCCGCTGAACTACAACGTAACCTCGATGGCCCTCTACGAGGAGGGGAAGTACAGGACTTGGACCGAGCTCGGAAGGGGCCACCCCTACGGCAACCCCTACCAGATAGAGAGGTACTACCGGCACAACTATACTGTGCCGCGCCTCGAGTACGAGTGCTGGCTGGAGAGGGTGGAGGAGAGGTATGACCCAATCACCAACACCACCGAGCGGGTCGAGATATACAAGGCGAGGGCGGTCTACGCCTACGGCAGCAGAGAGCCCCTCTCCCTAGCCCGCTACAACGAGACGAGGATAGAGGTCGTCAGCCTCGGGGCGTGGGACTACTTCGGCTACCTCCGCTTCTGGAGGCCCAGCACCAACGGCTCGGGAGAGCCCCCCGCCTCCGAGAGCTTCGTCTCCTATAGGATCGACGGCGGCTCAGAGGTGTACCCCAGGAGCAAGGAGCTGATACTCGGCACCAGCCCCCTCCTCCTCAGGATGAACGTCGAGGCGGAGCGCGAGGCCGAGTGGCCTAGGCTGCTGGGCGAGATGGCGGACGAGGTCGAGGGGAACGTCGGGCGGCAGGAGGGGGCCAGGCGCGTAATGGAGGAGCCCAACGCGACCATCACCCTCCACCCCGACGGCCCAGAGTTCCTGGAGCTCAGGATAGTCCACTACAGGGTAGCGGAGAGGGAGGAGGAGGGCCGATGCCCCTACATGCCCCCCCTGATGAACGCGACTGCGAGGATCACCCTCACAAGCCCCAACGCCCCCGCCTGGGACCCCTACGCCGCCGGCTACTTCAACTGGACCGAGTACTCGAGGGCTGGGAGCTACTCCCTCATGCCCGGTCCCCTCCCCACCCTGACAGGGCCCCACCCGATGGACCCGAGGGCCCTCCACAACATGTACGAGGAGGACCCGAGGGACTTCCACGCGAGGAGCAGCGCCGTGGGGATGAGGGGTCTGATGCCAGGCCTCTCGGGCTCCGCGCTGGAGCTACTAATGAGCATCATAGGAGTGGTCGCCGTCCTCGTCGCCGCCGACGCGGTCTCCAGCCTAGCGGGCGGGGCCTCCCTCTCATCAACCCTCCTCCAGCCCCTCCTAGCCTCCTCGCCAGTCGCGGCGCTCTCGAGGGCTTGGACCCTCTTCAGCCACAACCCGATACTGAGGAGGGTCTCCGACGCACCCTCCAGGGGCTGGAGGAGCCTTGAGAAGACCCTCCTGAACCACGCGAGGGACAGGATAGAGGCCATGAGGATGAGGGCCGCCGCGGCGGGGGACCGCGAGACCCTGAGGAGGGCGGCGGCCGTGGACGAGGCATACAGGAGGTACAGGGCGCTGGGCGCCCTGAGCCCCCTCGTGAGTCTCTGGAAGGCCACGCCCCCCGGCTGGGTAGACCTAGCACTCTCCAAGGTGGGTGGTGGGAGGTTCAGCCTCGTCGGCCGCTACGACGCGGCCCTCTCCTCAACCAGGCAGCAGCTCGCCCGCAGGATCAGCGCGCTCCTCCCGGAGGAGGGGGCGCGGCTCGGCCACGTCTGGAGCCTCTCGGGCGAGAAGTGGATCAGGAGGGGCGAGGCCCGCGAGGTGCTATCAGGGATAAGGGGGAGGCACGGCGCCGTAGGTGTCCTGGCGTCGCTCGCCCTGAGGGACGGCAGGAACGCCCTCTTCACCTCCATCACAGGTATCCCGACAAGGGTCTCCAGGAGCTTCGCGGCCTACGGGCTCGAGGGCCCGATGGCTGTCCGCACCATAGGTTTCGAGGGTAGGGAGGTCCTCGGCAGGAGGGTCCCCCTCCCGACCATGGACAAGGCGGCCCTCCTCGGAACCACAGCGAGCGAGGCGGTCGCAAGCAAGCGGCTCGAGGGCGGCGAGGTGGCGGGGCTGAGGAGCCACATGCTCGAGGCCGACTACAGGCGCGGCTACGCGATAACCAGGGAGGACGGCACGAGGATAGATCTCTCGGAGCACGGGCGCCGTAGGCTCTCCGACTTCGTCCCCGGCCCCGAGTCGGGGGAGGGCCGCGTCGGCTCGGGTGGGGAGACCTACTGGAGGATCGAGTCCTCCCGCTTCGAGAGGCGCGACTCCTGGAGCGGCCTATGGGACGCCGGCAGGAGGGGTGGTGAGTCGCGGTGAGGGGCAGGGTCCACAGGCAGGTGGGGATGATGGCGCTGGTGAGCCTACTGCTCTCGCTGACCATAGCCGTGAGCAACCCCCAGCTGGGAGCGGCGGCCGGGGCGGCGCTGGGTGCGCTGGTCCTCGCGGTCTACCTAGCACTGAGGAGGTGGGGTGAGAGGCCTTGATATGGCTGGTCCAGGTCGGGGTGGCGGCGCTCGTCTTCCTGATAGGTATACTCCTAGCCGGCAACGTCGGCGGCGGCTGGCTAACCGTCCTCCTCTTCGCGGCCCCAGCCTTCGCCGGCCTCCTCCTAGTCAGGAGGTCCGACTCGGCCCTGCTCCGCGGATCCCCGAGGGCTGAGAGCCTCTTCGCGGCCTCGCTCTGGGACCTCGAGCACGTCAGGCACATGGGCGATGTGGACCTCCTGAGACTCCGCGGGGGCAGGTTCGTCGCGGTCACAGCCCTCAGGGTCGTGGACTCCTCCGAGAACTTCGACTCCTCTCCCAACCAGGCCCTCGTCTCGCTGGCCGGCAGGATGGGCGACGTCCTCGCGACCCTAGGAGGCGTCGAGGTCAGGATAGAGGTCTCGAAGTCGCCTAGGGGCCGCGAGCCCACATTCAGGTACGTCCTCACGGCCGAGTCCCGCTCCGAGAGGGTCGTCGAGGTCGCGAGGCAGGCAGCGAGGGCCCTCTCCGAGAGGATGGCCGCGCTGGGCGTGAGCCTCAGGCCCTGCAGGTGCTCGCGCGAGAGGTGCGAGGTCACGGGGCTCGCCAGCTCCGAGGCCCCCCGCATGAGGTTCGCCAAAGCTCCCGCGATGGCCGTCTCGGTCTCCTCGCTCCTAGCCCTCACCTCCGCCCCGCTGGTGGCTCCAGGCGTAGCCGCCCTCGCGGCGGCCGCCGCGCTCCCGCCGCTCCTAGCCGGCCTCCTCGCGATGCGGGCCGTCTCGGCCCTCTCCCGTGGAGGCCGCCACTCCCCGCCGGTCCCCGACGGGCACTACGACCGTGGCCGCCTCAGGATGGGCGGCGCCTGGTACAGCTTCGCGACGCTGAGGAAGATAACGCACTCGGACAGGTTCGTCGAGCCCGAGGACGTCTACAGGCTCCTCGAGACCCTCAACTCCAGCTTCCTCTACCAGAGCTCCGGCTACATAGCAAGCCTCACCCTCAGGAGGGTCGAGGAGGCCGCCTACTCGATCAGGGAGAGCTTCAAGATGGACATGAGCTACTACGACTACGAGACGGGCGGCGGGCTCAGCAGGGCCCTCAAGGCGAGGAGGCACCAGACCCACCTCGAGAGGCTGAGGCTCGGCGAGAGGCCCTTCGAGCTGCTCGGCGTCTTCGTCCTGAAGACGGAGGCCGAGGGGCTGGAGGCCGTGAGGGTCGAGGAGGACAGCTTCAAGGGCAGGCTCGAGAGCCTGGGCTTCAAGATAGGCTACGTGAGGGGGCCGCGTGGCATAGCCCGCTGCATAAGGGCCCTATACGTCCCGACCGAGGGCGTCTCGCTCCCGGTCCTGGAGCCGCCCAGCCTCGTCGAGGTCAAGGCCCTAACCCTCGACTTCTCCTGGCTCAGCCCACTCGCCCTCGACAGGTCACCCCCCCTCGTGAGGGAGGGAGTCCTCCTCGGAGCCGACAAGAGGGGCAGGCCCATCCTATGGCACCCCCTAGCCGTGAAGAACGCCCACATCGCGGTCTTCGGCCCGATGGGGAGCGGGAAGAGCACCCTCGCAAGGACCCTCATCATCAGGGCCATGAGGTACTTCAGGGAGAGGCACGGCTACCAGCCCCTATTCCTGATAGTGGACCCGGCCGGAGAGTACCGCCGCGTCGCTAAGGAGCTGGGTGGAGAGATAGTCGACATGGTGAACAGGAAGGTTAATCCGCTCCTCCTGGAGGGGGCTAGCCCCCACGAGAGGGCGAGGTTCGTCGCCGAGATGATGAGGTACCTCAAGGGCCTGAAGGGGGAGGAGACGAGCGTCCTGAAGGAGGCTATACTGGAGTGCTACGCTAGGCATGGGATAGACGCGGACGACCCCTCCACCTGGTCCAGGGGCCTAGATAGGGAGGTAACGGTCTCCAAGGTCTACGAAATCCTGGTCGAGAGGCTGAGGGCGAGCATAGGCGGCCCCATGGAGCCGGCCTACAGGAGCGTGGTGGACAAGCTCCGCGACGTCGCGGAGGGCGCGAGGAGCTTCAGCCGCACCGACCTGACGGTCGACGAGCTCTTCTCGAGGGGAGGGATCCTGTGCCTCAGCTTCCGCGACGCCTACGGACAGGTCAGCGAGGACCTCCAGCGCGTCATAGTCTGGACAGTATTGCAGCAGCTCCGCGACAGGTTGCTGGCCATGGAGGTCCAGGAGGAGCTTAGGGTGATGGTCGTGATGGACGAGGCCCACCGCTTCATCAGGGTGGGCGAGCTAGTAGAGGGCGGCGTCAGGGTCCCCGTCGAGCCGCCCCTAAGCCTCCACCTCAGGGACACGAGGAAGTTCGGCGCCAGCTACGTCATGATCACCCACAGGCCCGAGGACATGCCGCCCGGCACGGTCGAGCTCGTCGGCACCACCATAGCGCTCGGCTACCCCGACCACACCTACGCTAGGATCGTCCAGGAGATGATGGGCCTCACGCCAAGCCAGGTCGACCAGCTCCTCTCCTCCGCGAGGGGTCAAGGATTCTTGAAGACCTCAGACGACCCGAGGCCCCTGTTCCTCACGGTGCTGCCGGAGAGCGGCGCCCTAGTGAGGGACGCCCTTAGGGACAGGATGGCCCTGCTTGGACTCGCGGAAGAAACTGCCCAGCCAGCCCCGGAGAGGTCGGGGACTGCTGCCAGCGGGGCCGCTGAGGCTCCTACGAGAGCCGCGCCGATGATAGAGGCGCCCGTAGCAGAGGCTCCAGTCGAAGCAGTTGTCGAGCCGGCCCGGAGGGAGAGCCGTCCAGGGGAGGCGGTAACGGAGGCTTTACCGCAAAACCCTGTAGCGAGGGGGGCGGAGATCGAGCAGCCGGAGAGGCCTGCAGCCCATCAGATAGGGGGCGAACACAATCCGGTGCCAGTTGACCAGAGGCCCGTGATAAGGGTGAGGGTCGTGACCCGACCTGCAGCTCTGGCCCGCTCCACCGCCACGTCCTCCGTCACGGTCCAGCCGCGCTATAGGCCGGTAGCCAGGGGAGGTGGATCGCCGTGAGGATGCTGCTCGTTCTGCTCTTGGCGGCGCTCTCGCCGGCGATAGTCGTAGCCCAGGCCCAGCCACTCCAGCCCGAGATATACTATAGGGTGGTAGTCGAGCCGAGGCCTGGGGGAGAGGCGGTCGTAGCGTTCTTCCTCGGGACGTTTAAGGATGGCGAGCCGAGCCCGCTCCCCGATGCGTCCTACTCCGCCCACGCCCTGATAGGTGGGAGGCGGGTGGAGCTAGCCGTCACGGTCTCCGGCGGCATAGCCTACGCGAGGGTCCCGGTCCCCCTCGAGAGCATCCTAGGCGGCAACATACCTCTCAACCTCTCCGCGAGCTCGGAGAGCTACTTCGTCGGGTCGTCGAGGCAGGTCACCCTCAGCTACGGCCCCGACCACGCGGCGATTGTGGTCCTCGCGCTGGCCCTCGCGCCCTCGGCCATAGCGGTCGCGATAGTCCTGAGGGGGAGGAGGTGGTGAGGGGATGATACTTGAGAGTCTGGAGGGCTTCCTCGCCTCGTTCCCCCTCTTCGCCCCCGCGGCCGCCCTGAGGGGGAACGGCTACGCGGCCATCCTAGCGGGTCTAGCCACCGGGACGATCACCGCGGCCCTAGCCACCAGGAGGAAAGTACTGTCCATAACTAGCGTAGAGTCGGGAGGCTCCAGCGTCGGAGTCCTGATCTTCGCGCGGCTGATGAGCTGCCTCGGGATACTGCTCCCTATCCTGCTCGCGCACGGCGCCGCGGGCGGGGTAGCGGGGGCGGGAAAGCTCGTGATAGGGAGCCTCGCCCTCATGTCCCTGGGAGCCATGGCCCCCGACATAGTCGCCGCCCACACGATGTCCAGCAGGGGCAGGAGGGGGCTCGCGCTGCTGCTCCTGATGAACGTCCCCATGACGGGGGTGGTGTGGACCCACGCGGCCCTCTCGGCCTACCTGCTAGCATCAAGGGCCAGGTGGTCCCCCGGCAGGGGGATAGAGATCGGGACCGTCAGGGCCGCGATAACCCACGGCGTCAGGACCCTCAGGGGGAGGGACGAGGACATCAGGTCCGTGGAGAGCGACTGGTTCGTGGACGAGAGGTTCGGCCCCTTCAAGCTCCTCTGGAGCCCGAGGCAGGAGAACGGGGAGCACAACCCCCATGTAATCGTGGCTGGGAAGAGCGGCGCGGGGAAGAGCACCTTCCTCTACCACCTCATCCTATGGTTGCTGGGCAACGGGTGCGGCGTCACAGTGATAGACATGACGGGCCAGTACGTGAAGTATGCCAGGTGGCTCAGGACCCGCGGCCCCTCCACGCTGCCCGCTCTTCTGGGGAGGGAGGCCCTGCCACCCGGGACCCCCGAGGTCAGGACGATACCGATAGTGATCAGGGGCTTCGAGATAATAGGCGAGGAGGACTCCATCCCGGAGATAGTCTCCAGCCAGCTGACCTACAGCCTCAGCCTGGTGGACAGGATGGCCCTCGGGTCAAACCAGCAGTACTTCCTCTCCGAAGCCGTCTCCAGGGCCTCGCTGAGGGCCGCGAGGGAGGGCAGGCTCATGAGGCTCTCCGACGTGGTGGCGGAGCTGGACGAGCTCACGAGCGCCGAGCTCATGGACGCGGCTGGGAGGATCATTGAGAGGGACACCTACGAGGCGATAAGCAGTCTCAGGAGGAGGCTCAGCCTCCTCAGCCTATACCTTGAGCCCGACGGGACGCCTGTGAAGGCGATCGAGATCGTGGCGAGGAGGTGTGGCCGGCGCCACCTGGAGGGGGAGGAGCGCTGCGAGTGGGGCGAGCTGGTCGTCGTGGACCTCTCGCCAATACCGGACGAGGAGGTAAGGGTGATAGCTGCGGAGCTTGTTCTGAAGAAGACCTTCTGGACCGTCAAGAGGAGGTTTTATGGCCACACGGCTCAGAAGCATCCATGGTTCCTAGTTGTGGACGAGGCCTGGAAGCTCCTGGCCCCCGGAATAGAGACGACCCACCGTACGGTCCTGGTAGACTTCTTCAGGGAGGCCAGGAACTATGGTATAGGAATAGTGGCCCTCACGCAGCACCTCACCGACCTCGGCAAGGAGGCCTACAACGCCAGCCTCCAGGTCTTCCTAGCCGTGACAGAGCCCTCCGAGGTCGAGAAGCTGGCGAAGAGGATCACGGCCCGCGGAGCGGAGCAGCTCGAGGAGGTCTTGATGAGGATGAAACCGCATCAGAGCATCGTCAGGGTAGATGTCCCTATAGAGAGGATAGCGAGGGTGAGCAGGTACAGGGGCGCGGCGGTCGAGTGGGTAGTAGCCGAGCTCCAGAGGCTATACATACCCAAGGACCATATGGAGAGGATCAATCGCGACTATGTGGAGCACTACTTGAAGAACTGCGAGAGGGTGGTGGCGTCGCGGAGGGAGAAATACCGGATACCGCCGCCACCCGCAGCCGCAGCCGTCCAGCAGGCGCCCCAGATCGTGGCGGCGCGCCCCCCGGAGCCTCCTCGCGCAGCGCCCCGCGAGGTGGCTAGGGTGAGGGTCTCGTTGAGTAGCAAGGCGCCGCAGGTCCCTGCCACTCCCCCGAGGGGGCAGGAGGATGACCCGCTGGACGAGCTCTCGGCGGCGCTCGGGGTCGACCGGGCCATCGCGGTCGCGGCCGCTCTCGGCGTCTCCAACCGGTGGATCGTCGTGAGGCAGGACCCGAGGACCCGCCAGCTGGTGCCTCACCACAACCTTCCGCGGAGGTTCGCCGAGGCGCTCGAGAGGCTCGGACTCCTGGGCCCCGGCGTCAACGACTTCAAGGTAGGCTTCCTCAGGGCAGCCTACAAGGTTGAGAGGGACCACCGACTCCTCGCCCTCGCGTCTAGGGTCGCAGGGATGAGCTGCCCCTCATGCCTATCCTACCCTGTCGGGGAATCCCACCCATGCGGAGGTGCCGCGAATGAGTAGCGACGAGTCGATAGAGGAGAGGGAGTGGGCGGTCGGCTACGAGGCCGCCGTGAGGGAGGACGCGCTGAGGTGGGAGCTCCTGAGGGAGGAGGCCGTGAGGGAGGCGGCAAGGTCCGAGGAGTACCGCCGGCAGGCCTCGAGGCGCAGGAGGGCCGCGGACCCCTACCGCGGCAGGGGAATCTCGAGGGCGCTGAAGAGGCTCCTCAGATGGATCGTCTGGGGTGAGGTGTGATGAGGCTTCTCGCCGCTACCGTTGTGGCGCTGCTCCTCCTCGCAGCGGCCTATGCCTCGCCGGCCGAGCCGTCGGCCTCGGCCAGCTACACGCTCCTCGGGCTGGGCTCCGACCTATACGGCGTCCACTACGACCCGTCGGGTTGGATGATCCTCGTCGGCAGGGGAGGGCTCGTGGCCTACGCGGAGGAGTCGGGCGGAGCTTGGAGGTACAGGATAGTCTCCTACGGAGGCTCGGACTTCAGGTCCGTCGTCTGGTCCGGCCGCGCTGGGCTCGCGGTGGGCGGAGGGAGGGCCGCGCTGATAGAGAGGCATGGAGACGACCTCACGGTTCGGGACGTCCCATTCCTCCGCGGAGACTTCGAGCTCGCCGCCTGGAGCATGGACAGGTCCTTCGCCCTCCTCCTAACCCCCGACGGCAGGGCCTACTCCTACAGGCCCGGTGAGGCGGCTGCCCGCGAGGTCCAGCTCCCCGGGGCCGTGAGGCTCGTCGTGGAGTCCTCGGGACGGGTCGAGGGGGCCCCCTACGTCCTCGCCGTCTCGGAGCGGGAGGGAGAGGGCGGGGAGAGGCTGCTCAGCGTCATAGCCGTCGGGGCCGACGGCGCGGTGGAGGCCTCCGCCGACTCGCCCGAGCCCCTCGGCTCCATGGCCCGCCTCGTCCTCTCGGCCCTCGAGAGGCACCCCGAGGCGCGGGGCAGGGCGATCCTCGTGGGAGGAGGGGCCGGCCTGGGGGCCCTCGTGCTCTTCTCGGGCAACGTGGTGGAGGTCTATGGGGGCGCAAGGCTGGCCCTGGCCTTCGACGTCTTCGGGGCCATGGGCGTCGGGAGCACGGTCGTCGCGGTGGGCTCCGGCGGCGGCGTCGCCGTGATAGACGTGTCCTCCGGCGAGGTGAGGTACGTGAGCATACCGTCCAGCGAGCGGGTCTACTTCATAGACGCTGACACGGCGGCCGTAACTTCCCCCAGCGGCCTATTCCTCTACAGCTTCTCCACCGGCTCCGTAGAATACATACCGATGCCGGGCAGGCCCACCAGCCTCCTCCCGGCGGAGGGGCTGGTAGCCGACGAGGGCGGGAGGCTCTACAGGCTCATCAGGCCCGCCCCGTGGAAGGGCGGCCTCGCCCTGGTCGCGACCCTCGAGTCGGGCCACGTGGCAGAGATGGCCAGGCTCGGGGAGCAGGTCCTGCTCCTCGTCTCCGGGACGAGGCCCGAGAAGACCAGGCTCATGCTCCTCGGGCCGGCGGGGCTCAAGACCCACCCCGAGGCCCAGAAGCTCCAGGACTCCGAGCTCCTCAGGGCCGCGGCCCTCGGGGGAGCGGCCGTCCTTGCTGGTCCGGGCGGGATATTCCACGTCCCGGCGGAGGGGCAGGCCGTTAGGCTGGGCGGCCCCGAGGCCGGCGCCGTGGCGGCTGCGTGGCACCCGGAGGGCTGCGTCTGCCTCGTCGCAGGGAGGGGTGGCAGGCTCTTCGGGGTCCTGGAAGGCCAGCTCCTGCCCATACCGGCTGGGACCTCGAGGGACCTCCTCTCGGTCGCCTGGGGGGAAGGCTACGCCCTCGTGGGCGGCGCCGGCGTCCTCTACCTCTTCGACGGCTCCAGGCTGATCGAGCTGGAGGCGCCCTACGTCACGACGTGGCGGAGCATAGCGTATAGGGGCGGCGGTGAGTTCCTCGCCTCGACCCCCCTAGGCCTGGTACTGGTCAAGGCCTCATACCGACCCCCCGCTCCCCTAGACGTCGCCGTGGTGGAACGCTCCCCCACAACCGGCGGCGAGTACAGGGCGACCCTCATAGCCATAGCCCATGTCGGGCTCGAGGCCCGCGCCGTCAGGGCGGAGGGGCCGGCGATAGTCACGGGCTGGAGCGGGCCCACTAGGCTTGCGCCCGGATGCCCAGCAACCATAGCCGTCAGCCTGAGGCCCCTGCAGGACAGGTCGCGCGGATCGAGCCCGACCGTCTGGCTCTACCTCGAGACGGACAGCGGCTCCGTCGAGCTCGCGGCTCTGGAGCTGGCGGCGCCGGCCCAGGAGCAGCAGCCACCCCTGGCGGAGGGCCTCGCCATGCCCACCCTCCTCGCCGCGGCGGCCGCGGCCGTGGCGATAGCCGTCATGAGGCGTGCAAGGAGGGGGGGCGGGAGAGTGGCGGAGCAGCGGGACGAGCCGGGTGAAGGGTCGGGCGATGAGGGCCGCGGCGGGGTCGAGGAGCGCGGCCGCGGAGACCTGGAGGACGAGTACTGGGGGCGCGGAGGTGCGTGGGATTGAGGCTGCTATATAGGATCATAATCCTGGCCGCCATCATAGCCCTCATAGCGCTCTCGTGGCAGCTGGTCGTGAGCCTCCTCCTAGTGGTGGCGGTCCCGATGATAATACTTCTGCTCTTCTCCATGTTCGTCCCGGGGCTCGGCTGGCTCGCGCGGCTCGTCGTGGTAGCCCTCCCAGTAGCGGCCCTCTCGGTTGGCTTCAGGGCCCTCGCGAGGCTCCTCCGCCCGGGGCGCTCAGCCGGCCGGAGGCCGGTGCGTGGCGGGTCCTGGAGCCTGCTCGGGGGTCGGAGTCTCAAGGGGCTCTCCGTCGAGTCGGTTGAGGGAGGCCTCCTAGTGGTGGGCGACTACAGGGCCGCGGTCAGGGAGGTCGTCGACGCCCTCTACAGGGCTGGCAGGTCCGTCGTGGTGGTCGGTGGTGTCGGCCTGGTCCCCGACTCCGTGAGGCTGGAGGACCTGAGGGTCGTCCTCCTCAGCAAGACCTACCTCAACGCCCTTAGGCTGCCGGAGGATAGGAGCGAGAGGAGGGACGCCGTCGAGAAGGTCGCGGCGGCCCTCACGGTCTCCGAGGGCCTCGACGCCGCCGAGGTCGGGATGCTGGCGAGCTTCATCGAGAGGGTCTCGAGGTCGGGAGGACTGACGGAGGACGACGTCGAGAGGCTTAGGACCGAGTACGGCCCGGCGGTCGCGGCGAGGCTCAGGGACGCGGTAGAGGTCCTCGTCACCAGCTTCAACGCCCCGGCTCCGAGCCTCGAGAAGCTCCTCGAGGGCCGTTGGAGGGTCCTCCTCCTGGAGACCTATGGGCTTCCCAGGACGCATAGGCTCTTCGTCACCCTCTACTCGGCCTACAACCTCCGGAGCCTGATGGGGCGGGGGGCCGTCGTGGTCCTCACGGATGTCGAGATGATTCTCCCCAGCATCCACGCCCTACCCTACGACGCGAGGCACACATGGCTGGCGATCCACAGCGACCTAATGTCGCTAGCCTCGTCGGGCCTGGTCATGGCTACATCTAGCCCCCACGTCGCTCCGGAGCTGCTCGAGACGGTGCGGGGCATACTCCTGGTCTCGCCGCCCCACAGGGTCGCGAGGGAGGTGGGGGCGCTGGCGGGGGTCGAGATAGACGAGTCCCACCCAACCCTGGTAAGGAGGGAGAGGTCCGGCTACTCGGCCTACAGGATAGAGCTGAGGGATGTGCCGCCCGTTGGCGTGGAGAAGGCCAGGACCTCCGCCCTAGGCTACTACCAGAAGGTCAGGGCCGAGGCGAGCGAGGCCTTCCGGGGCACCGTCCTCTTCGCGGACTTCGGGGACCAGGCCGAGGAGGCCTACAGGATACTGAGGGCCGTGCGCTACGTCAAGGGCGGCGGGGAGGAGGTCGCGAGGGAGGCCTCCGCGCCGCTGAGGCTCGTCAGGGAGCTGGTAGAGAAGGGCTACCTCGTGGAGCGGGAGGGCCTCCTCTCCCTCGCGCAGCTCGGGGAGGAGGCGCTGGCCGACTTCGAGGCGAAGGCTAGGGGCAGGAGGCGGGTCGCCGCGAAGGCGCCGCCGGCCCAGTCCACGCTGGAGCCGGAGGAGGCGGAGGGATCCCAGCACCCGCGGCAGCCCGTCCAGATAGGGATAGGGGCCTACGCCTCGCGGCCGGAGGTGCTTCCCGCGGACCTCGGCGACGTCTACAGGCTGCTCAGCGACGCCAAGGCCGCGCTGGCCAGGGGCGACCCGCTCAAGTCCACTAGGCTGGCCTACAAGGCGCTCCACGAGCTGCTCAGGCGGGTCTCGGGCGTAGAGAAGGGGAGGCTGCCCGACCTCGCGAAGCAGGCCTCCGCGAGGGGCGTCATAGTCTCGGAGGAGGAGGCCAAGAGGGCGGTCGGGACGATAGCAAGGGCCGGGAGGCTCCAGAGGAAGCTGGAGCAGGGCGCCGCGCTGGAGAGGGGCGAGGAGGAGGCCGCGAGGGTGGATGCAGAGTTCCTCATAAGCGTTGTGGAGAGGGCCCTAGCGGCCCTCGAGGGCTCCCCCGCGCCCGAGGAGATCGGGGAGGTAGATGGGGATGAGGAGCCTGGTGACTCTGGGCCCGTTCGATGACGTGGTGGGCTCGCCCGCCGGAGTCCAGTTCCTCCGCGGCAGGCGGGCGATAGGCTTCTCCACGGCAGCCATAGCCAGGGCCATGTACGACGGCCAGCACTTCTACGCCACGTGCACCGTGGCGCGGCCGAGGCTCTTCGCGAGCTACATCGTCCAGCCGAGCCATAGGGCTAGGCCCCTGCCGAGCCTTTGGGACTGGCTCTGCGTCGTCCACGGCCCCCAGCCCAGCAGGAGCGACGGCTCCTGCAGGACCTGCGGCAAGGCCTGCTTCCTCCGGATAATATGGCGCGACCCCGACGCGGTGGAGCAGATCATAGGGCCGGTAAGCGTATACGCTGGGAGGATCACCTACGGCCCAGCCAGCAGGATCTTCGAGCCCGGCGAGGTAACCGACGTATACATAGACGGGAGGGGCAGGGTCTACGCCAAGGTCCTCCTCTACGAGCCGCTCGAGGTCGAGGTCCCGGAGGAGCTGACGCCCGCCGAGGTCGCCGAGCTGGTATGGACCCCACCACAGGAGGTCGTGGTGGGGATGAGGAGGTGAGGTGGTTGAGGAGGGTCGCTAAGAGGCGCTTCATCATCGGCCCCCTCCTCCTGAGGAGGGTCGGCGGAACCGTCAGGGCCCTCCTCCTCGAGACTGGTCGGGAGCTGACAGTCCGGCTCGACGAGGTCCTTAGAGCCTACATGTCCCGCGGGGGCCTCGCCCTCCTGCTCGAGACTGGTAGGGTGGACTACTTCAAGTGGCATGCGGCCGACTTGCGCGTCGCAGGGAGGCGGGTGGCGGCCATAGGCGACTGGGTGTGCCCCTCCTGCGGAGACTCGCTCTACAGGAACAGGTGCAACGGTTGTGACGTGGAGGCTACACCGCGAATACTTTGGGTCGATAGGATGGCAACTCAGGCCCTAATGCCGGTAGAGCGGGGGCCCCGCGGACCAATGATCGGTGGGAGGACACTATCGCCGTGGGAGGTCATAGAGGTGTACACCGACCCCTACGGCAGGCAGCTGGCCAAGGCTCTCATAATAGGCGAGGCCGCCCATGAGCGGGCGGAACAGCTCCTCAGGATCTCTCCGGACTGGTTCAGGAGGCCGATCATCGGGGTGGAGGGGGTTTGAGGGTCAGGGACCTAGAGATAAGCGAGGGGCTCGCCGAGGCCCTGGAGGCCGTGGGGATCGAGGAGCTCTACCCTCCCCAGGCCGAGGCCGTTAGGGCCGGGCTGCTGGAGGGCAGGAGCCTCCTGGTCACGACGCCCACAGCCTCCGGCAAGACGCTCCTCGCCGTCCTCGCCGCGGACAGGTGGCTCCTGGAGGGGAGGAAGGTCGTCTACCTCACGCCCCTCAGGGCCCTCGCCTACGAGAAGGCCGAGTTCCTAGAGGGGCTGCTCGGCGCGAGGACCGTCACCGCCTCCGGCGACTACGACGAGGAGGCGGCATACCTCGGCAGGTACGAGGTCATAGTCGCGACCTACGAGAAGATGGACTCCGCGATCAGGCACGGCGCCTCCTGGCTATCCAGGGTGGGGCTCCTGGTGGTGGACGAGGCGCACCTGATAGCGGACCAGTCGAGGGGCGCCACGGTCGAGGTGCTGCTGGCCAGGCTCCAGGAGCTCCTCCCCGACGACGGCCAGAGGCTCCTCCTCAGCGCCACGGTGACGAACGCGGAGCAGATCGCCACATGCTTCGGCCTAGGACTCGTCAAGAGCTCCTGGAGGCCGACGAGGCTCGTGGAGGCCGTCTACGACGCGAGGAGCTCGAGCCTCGTGAGGGCCGACGGCTCCAGGGAGAGGGTCCCGGTGCTGGACGCAGACCCCTCGGTCAGCCTGGCGCTCTGGGCCTGGGGGAGGGGTGGGCAGGCCATGATATACGCCTCTGCGAGGAGGGTGGCGGAGGCCCTCGCGGAGCACGCGGCCCAGACGATATATCGCAGGGGCTTCCTCGCCACCTCGGACCTCAGGGCCCTGGCCTCGGAGCTCGGCGGGACCGAGCTCGACGAGAGATTGAGGAACCTGATGCTGAGGGGCGCCGCCTTCCACCACGCGGGGCTCTCGCCCCAGCAGAGGAGGGTCGTCGAGGCGGCCTTCAGGTCTAGGCTCCTCCCGGTGATAGTGGCGACCCCGACGCTGGCCGCGGGTGTGAATATCCCGGCGAGGCTCGTCGTGGTGCCGGACGTGAGGAGGGGCGCGGAGGATCTGAGCGTCATGGACTACAAGCAGCTCGCCGGTAGGGCTGGGAGGCCCGGCTACGACGAGGAGGGCCTAGCCGTGATAGTCTCTAGGTCGCCTGCGAAGACTTGGGAGCTCCTCGACAGGTATGTTAGGGGCGAGCCCGAGCCGGTCGGCTCCAGGCTCCTCGACCTGAGGAGCCTCAGGTTCCACCTCCTGGGGATGATCGCCAGCGGGGTCCAGGACCCCGCGGCGATAAACTCCTTCATGGGGAGGACCCTCGCGGCGAGGCAGCTCGGGCCCGAGGCCATGTCTAGGGCCGTCAGGGACTCGGTCGCGTGGCTGGAGGCCGCCGGCATGGTGAGGAGGTGGGGGCCCTCGAGGCTAGTACCCACCAAGGTCGGGAGGAGGGTCGCCGAGCTCTACGTAATGCCGGAGACGGCGCTCATTCTTCTGAGGGAGATGAGGGGGAGGCTGGCTACGGAGGGAGACCCCGAGCTCTGGGACCTCTACGCGCTCTACGCAATATGCAGCACGCCGGACGTGCCCGAGGTCACGGGGCTCCAGGCCCCGATAATGGAGGAGGCGGTCCCGGAGGAGCTCTCCAGCAGGGGCTCCGTCAACGCCCTCGCGAAGAGCCTCGTCCTGAGGGCTTGGGTGATGGAGGAGAGCGAGAACCAGATATACATGCGGTACAACGCGGCGCCTGGCGACCTCCACGTTCTGGCGGAGGCCGCGGCCTGGATAGCCCGCTCCGCGGGCCAGCTGGCCCTAGTCACGGGGAGGGAGGGGCTCTTCAGGAGGTTCGAGGAGCTCTCGAAGCGGCTGGAGCACGGAGTCAGGGCCGAGCTCCTCCCCCTAGTATCGGTGCCCGGCGTCGGGAGGGTGAGGGCGCGGGTCCTCTACAACGCGGGGCTGAGGAGGCCCGAGGACCTCGCCTCCGTCGGCGAGGAGGCCCTCTCCCGCCTCCCGACGATAGGTGTCGAGACGGCGCGCAGAATAGCCCACTACATAAATAACCTTAGGAGGGGTGGATGAGCGATGGAGGTCCCCCGAGAGCTTATCGAGAGGTACTACGTCAGCACCGGGATAGAGGCCCTGGACGAGCTCGTGCTCGGCTGGAGGAGGGGCGGGGTGACGCTGATATACGGCAACTTCAAGTCGGGGAAGACGACGCTGGCAACCTTCGCATCGGTCCTCGCGATGGCCGGTGGCAGGCACGCCCTCTACCTCGACACCGAGAACGCGATGACGCCGATACGCGTATACACCCTTGCGAAGGCGATGAGGGAGAGGGGCCTCATCTCCTCGAGCCCCGACATCTCGGGCCTCCTCCACCTATACAACGTGACGTCGCTGGCCGAGCAGCACGACGTCGTGATGAACGAGATAAGCGAGAAGGTCAAGAGCCTCAACGTGGGCCTCGTCGTCATCGACAGCGTCGCCAACTTCTTCCACAACAGGGTCCTCCAGGCCCCGAGGGAGCACGTCGCGGCCGTGGCGCGGGAGGTGATGGGGAAGATAAGCACGGAGGTCTCCCACCTCCAGTCCCTCTGCGGCAGGAAGGACATCCCGATAATAGTGACGACCTGGAACGCGAGCAAGGCGGGCTACGCCCTCGCGCAGTGGCAGAGGCAGCGCCTCGTCGAGGAGATTAGGCGCGGCAGGGCTAGGGGCGAGACGCTCCTCGCGAACCTGGACGTCCTGCTAGGGACCGACTACATGACCGACTTCATAGGGGGCCAGTACCTCGGCTACAGGGCGACCGTCCTCCTCAGGCTCTTCAGGCTCGCGGGGCCGAGGAGGTTCGCATACCTCGCGGCCCACAGGGACAGGCCCGACGGCTACGGTCTCTACATGACAATGACGGAGGCCGGCCTCCTCCCCGAGCCCGGCGCGAGGCCTACGAGGGTGGACGAGCTCCTCTACGGGAGGCTGGAGGAGGAGGAGAAGAGGGAGGTCGAGAGGGAGGTCGGGGCCGAGGCTGCCGCGGGAGTCCGGGACGAGCAGGCCGAGCGCGGCGCGGCGAGGTCGAGGAGGGGTGGCAGGCGTACTGATATACGGTCCTCCTAAGAGCGGGAAGACCCTCCTGGCACTGTACTGCGCCTCCAGGGCCGGGAGGCCCCTCCTCCTCGACCTCGACGGAGCGCCCCCCCTCCTGGCCTCCAGGGTCCCCACCCTGCGGGGAGACCCGGCGAGCCTCGGGACGATACACAGGGCGCTGAAGCTGGCAGCCGCCCTCGGGTGCGGCGCGGTCGTGGTGGACAGCCTCGCAAGGCCCCTGGAGCTGCTGGGCCCCCGGGAGGTGGCCTCGGCCCTCAGGCTCCTCCGCCCCCCGCCCGGCGTCGAGCTCGTCGCGACGAGCCCGGTGTACCTGGGCTCGGACCTAAGGCCCGTGAAGTCCTCGATCGACAGGTCGTCGGGCGAGCTGGTCGCGGCGGGCCCCGGCCTCATGCTCCGCGCACCCCTCAGCCGGCTGGTCCAGCATCTATGGGAGGCGCTATACCATGGGGCTCCTAGACGCGTTCAGGCGGAGGCGGAGGCCTGAGCCACCCGCGGCCGCGCCGCGGCAGGCCCCCACGGCAGGCCCCAAGCCTATGGAGTGGAGGCCTGCGAGGGCCCCCCTGAGGTATGAGGGCGGGAACTTCAGGATGGTGGAGGGCCTCGACGACGTGAAGGCCGCGCTGGACCTCGCGATGAGGAAGCAGGGCGAGACGAGGGTGAGCGGCGAGGACAGGAGGCTCCACATCCTCCTCGCCGGGCCGCCCGGCGTGAGCAAGAGCCTCCTCCTAATGGAGGCCGAGAAGGAGATACCGCAGGATAGGAGGATATTCGTCCTCGGGTCCCAGGCCTCGAAGGCCGGCCTGAGGAACAGGCTCCTAGCCTCGCCATCGAGCATAGACTTCGTCCTGATAGACGAGCTGGACAAGATGGGGAGGGAGGACTACGACGTACTCCTCAGCCTGATGGAGACGGGCCGCGTCAGCGTCCTGAAGGCCCGCCTCTCCGCCGACGTCCGGGTCCTCGCGACCGTCCTCGCGACCGCGAACTACCTCGAGAAGATACCGGTCGAGCTCCTCGACAGGTTCCTGGTTCTCTACGTGGACAGCTACGACAGCCAGGACTTCGTCAGGATAGCCGCGCGCCTCCTCAGGGAGAGGGGCCGCATCCCGCCCGGCGAGGCCTCCGCCCTAGCCGCGATACTCTGGAACAGCGGCTTCAGGAGCATCAGGGACGTGGTGAGGGTCGCGAACGCCGCGGGGGGAGACCCCGACAAGGCATACCAGCTCATAGAGATCATGAGGGCCAGGACCCCGCCGAGCGAGCTCCTCAGGTCCCGGGGCTGGAGGCCGCGGAGGTGAGCCGGCATACGACGCCAGGAGCAAGGCCCAAAAAACCCCGTCTCCAGCCCGGAATCATCGTCGGGATTTCGCTTATATACCAATCCCCTAACCATCGATGTGAATTCACGTCGAAGAAATCCCCTAACCATCGATGTGAATTCACGTCGAAGAAAGCCGGAAAGATATTTATTTGGGGCCCTCCATTTTTCCGTCGAAAAAACTCGTCCCCAACTGGGTGTTTCCCCGTCTGGTGGACGGAATGAATCCTGTCCACTTTCAGCCCCCTCTCTTAACGGGTTTAAGCCAGGCCGAAAAAAGATTTATGGGAATGGCGAAGGGGGCGTGATATGATTAACCATTACCAATCCTTAGTGGCTGGCGTGATACGTGGCGCGCTGGACTATGCTTGGGTGGCTTATAGAGACGGGTGTAGTTTTAACGAGGCCGAGTATAGGATTAGGGCCACGACAATGCGGTCAAAAAGTGAAGTATTTGGTAAACTCGAGCAGGACTTCAACCGCCTTAGGGAGAGTGGTGGCGAGGGTGAGGTGGAGGTAGAGAGTGAGGTCGCGGTCGCCATGGCCTGGTTAGTGGCGAGATTTTACACGCTCAGTATATGCGCCAGCCTTAGGAGCCTCCACGAGGAGCTGGTAGACCGCGCCGCGCTACTGGCGAAGCCCTCCCAGTCTAAAACAACCCTTTGGTTCCTTCTTGTCTCTGAGGCCCTGTTCCTCCCGATGCTAGAGTTCTTTAAAACTCTCCTGGCCGCGCTGAGCCTTGGTAGCTGGTGGAACAAGGAGTCATACGAGAGGGGGGTCGGCTGGCTGGCCGCGATACTAAAAGCCGCGGTCCGGCTCGACCGAGAGCTCCAGCGCGCAAACGTCCCAGCTATCTGGATCAAAGAGCGGAGACGTTTTGCAAACTCTCGGGCATTTCTGAGGGAGAGGTACGGCGACCACTGGTGGAGCGCCCTCGCCGAAATGTCTGTGCCCAACGCGCCCTACCTAACGAGGACCGATGTCGATATAAACGAGGGGGCGGCCACCCTCAGAATAAACGAGGAGACGGTCGTGCGGGCCTCAAGGGCTCTGGATGGGATCGCGGAGTTCTACAAGCTCGACGAGATTTTGGTGGAGGCCTACGACTACTCCGTCCACAGAGCAGACGCCAAGCTCAGGAACGTGCATATCAAAAACATATGCAATGGCATTAAGTCTCTCTGGGCCTTGGGGACGCTCCTCTACCCCGGCCTCTTCAGGTACGAGGAGGCGGGCGGGGAGCTGGTCCTGAGGGTCCTGCCCCCGGTTGGCGGGTCGCTGGGCACCGTGATGCTCTCCGTCTACAGCCTCCCCATCAGCCGGCAGATAATCCGGATCTACATGCAGACGGGCAGCGTCGTCGAGGAGCTGGCGCGGAGGGAGGGCAGGAGGGCTGGAGACCCGCTCCTAACCGCTGCCAGCCTGTTCAACCGCGACTGGAGGGCCGAGATCCACGATACCTTGGTGACGCACCCCAAGCCCCCGGAGAGGCTGGGCACCATCGACCCCCCAATGCCCAGCATATATGACCAGATGTTCCGGACCCCCGTGATGCTGGCCGGGATCCTCCACTCGCTGGTCTCGAGGGTCAGCGAGATCCTCCGGCTCGAGCCCCCCATCCACCCGGACCCGATCAGGTTCCTCGAGTCGCACGGCGTGACGCCAGAACGGCTCCCGCCCGAGACGGAGAGGCTGCTCCGCTCCTCCGCAGCCCTGCCCGTACCGTGCGCCACGCTATACCATGAAATGGTGCATCCATGGCTTTACTCGGTGTTTCTCCACTCCTAGGAGGGGCTAGGCGGGCATGCCCCCGGGATCTAGAATCCTCTCGGAGCTGAGGGTTAGGCGGGGGAGGTGGGGGCCGGGCCTGGAG
>Ga0209393_1000337_pt1 | contig 23635 bp, 34 predicted proteins | sample SSWtaG_2_FD_184117 | JGI IMG/M metagenome (GOLD analysis project Ga0209393, IMG submission 184117) | Hot spring microbial communities from Sandy's Spring West, USA to study Microbial Dark Matter (Phase II) - SSWsed_130316 (SPAdes)... | ecosystem: Environmental > Aquatic > Thermal springs > Hot...
CGTTAATAGATGCAGCTTATAATTTCGCGGGGCCTCAGGATTCTGGCGCTCAGGCGACTTATCCTGTTCAGCCAGGCACGGTTTATAAAGTTACTGTGATGCTGAATGAGCGCTGGTGGCCAAAGCGACCTGAGGATAAGCCATGGTCCACTCGAGTACAAATAGTGCTGAAGCACGGTTGGCTCAAAATCTGGCATTTTGATTTCATGGTTCGCGGCACCGAGATGCATGAGATTTACGTCCCTATTCCTCCTGCCACAAAACTCGGGGACGAGGAGGCGCAATATACCCTTACTATTTACTTAACGGCATTTCGGGAGACACCCGCATCGATTGATTATAAGATTGAGGCATGGCAGCCCAACCTCCCACAGAGCGATTATATTATCGCATACACAAATTCTGCGCGGCCCACACCTTCATATGCGCCTGCTGTTTATCCACGCGAGCTCAGGATTCCTCGCGAACCCGTGCGACGCGAATTCATGATAAAAAACATTTCTCCGGCGCCCTGCACGGTGACCGTGACAGAATACACCGCACGGGGTTTCTGGGCCGGTCATAAATTATATCAGCTCGGACCTGGAGCTGCTGAAAAGGTTCTAATTTTTGAGAACCATGACGCAATAGTAACGGTCGCATCCACCAAAGCTTATGGTTATATAGTAGTTTTGCCGAGTACGCAGCAGATGGTTCCGCAAGATATTAAAGTTACGTCGGGAGATGAGATACGTCCCGATGAGCATGCGTGGGTCGGGAGCTTGGGCCTCGAGCTCGGAGGAGTACTGCTAACGAATGCGCATGTGTGCCCGCGCAAACATGAGGCGGTCTTTCTGCCGCAGCTTGATAATATAAAGCTGGGTATTGTGAAGAATGTAGTAAATATAAAAACTATTTCTCGCTTAGACATGTTGCTCAACATGTTCTTCAATATAAAGCTTCCCGCTAACAAAGTAGATGCTGCCACAATTGCACCAGAGCGCTACATTAAATATGTGCCGTTCCGCGATTATCCTGCCCGCATCGTTGAGCCACAGGTCGGCATGAAAGTTTATAGCCGCGGGCGCACAAGCGGTGAACGAGAGGGAATAATAAGGGATATTAATGCAACCGTCGTTGTGCCCTGGCCACATGCGCAAAACAAATACGCAATTTTTGAAGACTGCATCGTTATTGATATGCCCACACGCCCTGGCGACTCAGGTTCTCTTGTTGTGTCCGATGAGGGGATCGTGGGACTTATATTCGCGGGCACTGCTGATAATCGTCTCGGCATCGCAATTAAGGCAACGAATATAGCCGAGTGGTTGGGCCTTGAGGCCGAGCAGAAACTCAGCAAACGACTCAAGGTGAGATAAATGCGTCTGTCCCAGCTTGCACATGTTTTGCATGGTTTTCTCGCGGGCTTTATATTTACTCTCGACTGGCGCGTTAGCCTGTTCCTTTTCGTCCAGTTCTTACTATACGAATGGGTCGAGGAAAGTAAGATAAAAGACGAGTTGTATCATGAGATCAAGGAATGGAGCATCGGATTCGCACTCGGCTACCTGACGTGGCTCACAATAATATTCGTTTTTCCTTTATTTTTGTTCCGATCCCCACCAGCGGGCGGAGGAGGGGGCAGACTCGTACCGAGGTTGATGTAGCATGATCGACAAGCTTATAAATGCGCTGAACGACATGGTTCGGCCCCTTATCTTCGCGAATGCGACGATAAAAGATATTCTGAGCGAATGCGAAGAGCGCGTTAAAAAGATTGCGGAAATTACGAATCTACAAGTCTGGGCAGGAGGTCACTACAAAAAACCAAGCCAGAACATGTATGTGATAAGCTATACGCTCACACGCGAAAACGGCACACCTGTCGCGGACATAACCTTTTATGTTGAATACAAGCGCGAAAAAGGAACATTTATAGCCGGCATTACTGGTGTTGATCTTCTGCTGATGTTTCGTCCCGATTCTCCTCATCCGTCAGCGTGACTTTAAATGCGCCAGAATCCTCCTCCTCGACATATAAGTCCGCGTCAAGTCTATAAACGAGCGACTGCAGCAGCGCCTGAAACGCGGCATAATTAACACTCCGCCGGTATGATTCTGCCACAACTTTTCGCCAGTAGTCGATTACTTCTAAAGCTTTATTTTCGGGGACGCTGGGGTCGACCTTTGCTTCAACAATCTCAGCTACAGGCATTACTCTTATGACCAGTCGCGGCATGTTTTCACCCGGGCGAAATATTGTTTATTATAACGTGAATGCCATCGTTTTCGTGGCGGATAGCAACAGCAGGGCGCGGATCAACGTTTAAAATTTCCTGGATGTCTGCCTTTGCGGCAGCGTAAAATGCCGCATCATTTATTGCACTCATGAATGCGTGTATCAGTACACCACGGAGAAGTTCGATGATGGCATCGCTCAGCTGTTCAGAAACGCCCTCAACTGAGCACTCTATAACGTCAACCTGAGGCTTATTAATGCGGAATTCCACGTAGAGCTGCATCCTATGATATGCTAATTCTGCCCGAATTTAATATTTTGCACAAGAAAAAAGAACGTAAAAAATTATTCGTCTTTGAAAGTTGGGAATTCTTTTTGAATGTAATCGCGCAAGGCGATCCGTATTGCTTCTGATCGCGACGTCACTAAACCTTTGCGCACCAGTTCATCTATCGCTTGAATATATTTTCGTGGGACCCGAACAGCAATTATGATCATTTCTTTTCACCGTTATTATTTTTAAGCATCGGCACAAGACGAGTATATTCGCGCTGTATCAGGTCTCTTACTGCCATCCGGATGACCTCGGCGCGATTTGGGTAGACCTTCATCTTCACCAGCTCATCAATCGCTTCGAGGTATGCCTCCGGCAGGTGAACAGTAACAATCTTCATTTCTGATCCCTCAGTATCTCGTATGCTGCAAGAACAGCAAAGGCATTGTGCCACCGCATCGCATCGGGGTAGGGACCTGTCGCATACTGATAGCGCATCCTGAAGACCGGCAGCAGCTCGGGATGTCTTTCTCTGAGTAATCGCTCGAGCTCGGGCCAGACCTTTCTTACGGTATTAAATATCTCCTCCGTCATTTTCGCATCACCTCATGAATCTTAACATCAACCACTTTCATAACCGTTCTCGATGCATCGGCATCGCGGTCTGCTATTATCTCTATAGCGAATCGGTCCTCGACCACGAAGGGCGTCCATGAGTATCTTGTAATTTCTTTGAAATCGTCGGAATAATAAGTTGTCACGTCCCATGATTGAGCTGTCCTCTCAAACGTCAATTTATTCGAGACGCAATAGCGAATTATTATTCGCTCGGCGAGCGGCACGAACAAATATGGCAGGTCGGAGAACAACATCGGCTGTGCTCTCAGCTCGATGGGGACGAGCAGCTTGCGTAGCTCTAAGGACAGTCGCTCAGGATCGAGTATAACCGTGGTCATGTCCTCTGCACTTCCACCTTGGGCGGGTATATGTCGATATAGATCAGTTCGTCCTCTATCCTGTCATTATATTGATTCCTTATAGTCGACAGAACGATCTTGATAGTAACACCATTTTCGTCTGCACTCGCAGTTATGTATTCGTACTCTTTTTCTTTCAGAGCCTCAATTACGTCACTGAAACCTATCTCATGTTCGACGAATGTCGGGTGGTTGACGCACCAGCAGGTCCCGAGTCCCCACTCAGCGGACGATCGGCAATTCAGCTCTACCTTCTGAAATCTCACTTGTGGACCAACGCGTACAACTCGACCCCCAAAGGGGTGGGCCGCAGATTTCGGTTCCACGACCTCGCCTGCCGCCCCCGCAGCGAGGTCGGGCCTGACCTCCTGGTCGGTCATGGCAGCTATAGTCGGTATTGCGGGGATATAAACGTGGTGATACAGCGAACCGACTATTTGTAATTATGTTCTGCAGTGCAAAAATAAAAAGCTTAAGTAAACTGCGGCAGGCGCAAAGAAATTAGATATGTGTCATTATCTGTCTTCCGAATTTCTACATCGACCACAACAGATAGGATCGCTTCGACAGTCCGAGCAAAATCCTCAGGTCCGTTTGTATATTGAAAAAGCTCAGCAAACTTAGCGAGAATCTTCTGAGCATCATCGACCAACGCGGGATGTAAATAAGTAATGCGGACGCCTTTGGGGGAGACCTCGAGAGTTATCATCGTGCTCTCCCCGCCTGTCTCATCAGCTCAAAAATCATTAAAATTTCCATGAATGCCATCTCGAAAACTTTTCGGTTAGGACACTCATATATCTTTTTGTATAGCGCTGTCTGTGTCGGAACATAAACTTCTAAGGTTCTACCTTTTGTGAAAACGGCGAGATCGAAATAATCCGTCAATCGTGCTCGGGTATAACGAATTTTATATCCGAAGAATCGTTTGCGCTCAGAATCAATATTCAAAACCCGCATACCTATACCTGTCGAACTAATGTACCAGTGTTTGTTACGTCGGGGCGTGTCGACAGTTTTATAGCCCCGCGTTACTAATATTTTCTCGAAAATATCCTTTGTAATCATGTTACCACCTATTCCAATCTTTAGCCAACTCATCTGTTGTAGCGATGCCTCCCTTTTCCTCTATAAATGTGACCTCGGCGACCTCTTTTAGCGCGCTTAGGAATTCTGTCAGTCTGTTTGTTGATAGCGACTGTCTATACCACCGCTTCGCCACCGGATCCCAACGGAATCCCCAACTCTTCAAAAGGTCTCTGATGTGATAGGTGTCTCCGAGGACCTCGATCTCACTAGTCTTATCTTTTACGATGACCCTCGGCTTGCCGATCAGCTCCTCTTTCTCCTCGAGTAGTCTTCTCTGGAGCTCAATTTCGATATTCTCGTGTCTATAAACGTAAAGTATGAAAGCGCGCATTACCCGCCTGTTGCGCTCAGGGTACTCTTTTGTTTCCTCGCTAACTATACCGACGATCTCTCCAGGACCATAAAGAGTGAATCCCTTCCAACCCGACGACGTGGCGCCGTCCTCAACGATTGCGAGGACCTCTTCCCGTGGAACTCTGACATATATGTGCTTGTTTTTTCGGGAGGAGGAGTCAAGTATTTCAACCTCAACGCCAAATTTGTTGGTTTTGTAACTATCTCCGCGGCGGCTATATATAGCTGCGGGGTCGATAAGTTGCCCGTTGCGTAGTATCAATAGTCGTCTGTAGTACTGTCCATATGACCCCCAAGTTGTATATACTGCCTCGATGAATTCACTCGACGTCATGAAATCTCACCTCGAGGCCGGTCATTCGAGCTCTGATAATTACCGTGGTCTTTTTAGTCTTTCGGACCCCCCTGCCTCTTTTTATTGCTTTTATGGTTATAACGGAGGCGGTCCGCTCTCCAATTGCGAGCTCTTCTGCCAAAGTATTTGCCAGAAAATGAATTAGCTGTGTCAGAAACTCGGCTCGGTCCTTTCGGCTATTTAGCGTCAAGAACTTCTCCCAAATTTCTTTCTTTAGGTCTATAGTCTCTGTCCGCCAATAACCAAATTCAAATTGCCCCTCATACCTCTCGGGGGCATCGGGGCTCTCCCCCGAGGGGGAGGCGGAAATTCCCCGGAGCCTGGCCGCCTCCAGCCCAGGCTCAATCTCGAACCCGCTCATCTCGGCATATAGGCGGTAAAGTCACAATATAAACCTATCGACAGGGTTTAAATAGAGCGCCGCAAAGGTGCCGAAAAGCTTAAATGCCCGCGAAGCCCGAAACAAGGAAACACTTATATTCCACAGGCTTCCGAAGGGCCCAGGCTCTGTGTCACCAGAAAGTGATATCATTATCAAAAGGGACGCAAATGACGGGAGCTGAGGGTCCCTCAGAGTCCCTCGCGACCTATCACTCCGCAGTGATAATATTATCAAAAGGGACGTTAGTAAACGTCCCTTGGGGTCCCAAGGGTCCCTTTGTGGCGACTTAATAAACTTTCGCCCGAATACTTATTAGCGATGCCGCAACGTAATATGGGACGCAGCAGGGGGGAACTCAGAGACGTTTTGCGATGAAAAAGCTTAAATCCAAGCATGCTCGCGATTCGTCTGCCGATAGACGAGCGGGGTCGCATGCTCGATCTATGCGACCGGTGTGCCGGAGGTGAGCGAGGAAAATCCTGAAGGCAGGTGATCAAAAAATGAGCGACCGGAACCCGGACCCCCCAGTCCTCGAGTTCCCGACCGCCAGAGAAGATATGAATGGCAACAATTTAAACTTATCGACAATACTCAGAAGTGTGTTCGAATCCGGCCATGCGCGCAATCGTCCGGTGTATTGACCAGGGCGTCAGAACACTCTGGGCCCTAAACCCCTCCCATGTTTATAAAGTTTTCGTCGTTTCGAGCGCCGTGGTATATAAAGATCGTGGTCACCGATCGACCAACCGGCTTATAAACCTTTCTGAAAATTGAGCTCAGGTTTATATAATGCCTTTACCGACTATAGGTGCCATGAGCGGGGAAAGGCTCGAAGGGATCAAGTCCGACATAATTGAGGTATTGAGAAATACCGAGCTCGAGGCTCAGGGAAAAGACCTATTTGCCTTAATTGAAGAGGCGAAAGAGCTTATCGCCGACACCGTCACTTACATAGAGACCGAGCTCGGGTTGACCGTCGAGCGGGACTGCGAGACCGAGAACTTTGGAGGAGAGGTCGATGAGGAGGGCTGGCTCTCCGGATATTTTGAGAGGAGGTATATCATCAGAGAGATTCCCGACAGCTATTTGATCTTTACCGTCAATTGGCGCCAGAGGCCGGAAGGAAATATGGTGAAAATCACGACAGACTTCGGTCCCATATAATCCCTTTTTCTTTTTTTATTTTCATTTTTCCGCCTCTTGATGATAGGGTAGGAGAGGGCCCTCGTTAGGGCCAATCGCTCTCGCTATATATAACCGTGGCGCCAACTTTATCTATTAGACGACTCAGCGCAGCGTGATAGGTTTAAATAGTGACTTCACCGTCTATATGCCGAAATGAGCCAGAAATTCAAGATCAAAGGATTTGAGCCTTCGAAAAGGGAAGCCGACGACATATATGAGCTTTTGGACATCTTTCAAGAGGACCTCGCAAAATTTATACTCAGGAGCCGGCTTCAGGGAATGATAAAGAGTCTCCCTTATTGGGAGCTGCCGCCTTATACGGGGCCTAACGGCGAGCTTATATACCGAGTGGCGCAAATATATGACAGAGGGATAGGATATAACGTTTTCGCTATAGTCATTTACCAAGAGGGCAAATACCAGCTAAAGGACTATTATCTGACCAAAATTGAGTCTTCATTCCCTCTCCTCTGAGATTTAAACTTTTTTGGTCAAAATCTGCTGCGAGTAGGGCCCTTTGCGGTTCATAATACGCTGCACCATCCGATTTAAAGCTTTTGGTAAAAGTTTATTAGGTGGCAACAAAGGGACCCTTGGGACGCTGAGGGACGTTGCCACCGTCCCTTGCTTAAAAGCTTTTCGGTCCTCATCTGCCGGAGGGTATATAACCGTTCACGATAATATCACCACAGGTTTATTAAATAGCCTGTAAATGACTAATTGGACATGGTCGAGATAGTCCGGCCTTGGATCAGAACCGCTCACAGAAACATCGCTGTCTGTCCCTCCTGCCGCATGGTCATAAAACCACAAATAAATGCGCGTTTTAATTCGGCACGGTATCGTCATCCTCATTCAATTTATGTCATCGACCTCATCGAGGGGGCGCGGGGCGAGCGTGATATCTACGTCCCCAACGGTCATCCCACAGATTATCGATTTGTAACTATTGTGAAAAACCTCTGGGAGGGCGGCTGGCAATATCAAACGCTTATCGATTTTATAACCTTTGCTCTGTCGCGCAACCCCGACTTCGAGCGTGCTCTGAGATATCTCGAAAGTTTTATTAAATGATATTCAAAGCCCGAACAGTTTTTATTTTTTGCGGACATAAAAAAGACGAGATGGGAGACGACATAATCGAGATGGCGGTTCCACCAGAGACGACCGTGGAGACACCAGCAGAGACGACGGCTCCTGAGACGCCCGCGGTGCCCAAATATGTGAAGAGATACAGAGGAAAGAAATTAACCGCCATTGTGGTCGACGAGACGACATGGCCAAAGTTCTTACAAATCTGCAAACTCCAGGACGTGTCCGCCTCAGCAGTTATCAGACGATTTGTTGCCGAGTACGTGCAGCAGCATGAGCACCTCCTCTCGCATGAGTGAAGCTGCCCGCGCTAACTAATTCCCTTATTTTATTTTTTTGTAAATTTGAAAAATGGGGCAGTTGCGCCATGAGGGAGCATCGGCCCACCATACCTCTATTAATTTCAAGCTTTTCAAGCCGATGCGCCACGGCGCATTAAATATTAGGCGCCCTTCGGGTCGGAGAACGCGTGCCAGCTCTTTTGCGAGGGCCGGGCGCAAATGATAAGCCAGATGCCAGGGCGGATCAATAAGAACTGTTGCGAATGCATTATCGCGAAACGGCAATTTAAACATATCGCCCCGCACATCAGATGGCATTATTAAGTCGAGGCGCACATCACCGAGCTTGCTTTCACCACAGGCAACATGCAGCGAAGGCGAGATTAATAAGCTTTGCAAAAAGTTCTCGACTGAGGCAGGCCACGACCAAGCCCTTCTGAACTTGTAATTAAAATTTTTCCGGTTCAAATTAGCTGAGGCCCAAGTTTCTCGAGCACCTGCGGGAATGTCGTAGCATAATACTGCCGCGCCTTCTCGGGCGTCCAGTCATATAAGGTTTTGTTGAAGATAAGCGCAACAATTTGCCGCTGCCGCAGACTTTTGACCCACGCTGTCGCAACGGTTATGCCGCGCTCGCTGTCAACCGCATAATAGCGTATGGTAGTCTTATCGATGTCGTCCACATCAACGAGATAGATGTGCACATCAGATATAGTATCAACGACACGACCTCGGCGCCCAAAGCCATATAAAGCTTCTCCTGCCTCTGAGGGAGTCTCCTGCAGAATCCATCCGAGCTCTCTGAGCATCGTGCGTGCCTCTTCGCGACTTATCAGTGCAGCATTAAAAGCATCAGCTCGGGCAGCTTGGAATATATCAGTGAACCGGAGCTCGGGCTTCTGCGGTTGACCCCAGTGAATTTCAACATGGTGTTCGGGGCCCACGACAAGCGGGAATATCTTATACTCGAGGACATGCTCGACATACTCCCGAATCGAGTTGATATAAATCTCGAACTGTGACGTCGCTTCACGGGCCGATGCTTCTGTGAAGCCGGGTGTGGTGAACAATTTCACGGTCGGGGCCCTCACGCCTGCTATGAGCAAATTTTCAAATATCGTGTAATAATCGAATTTGAGCTCCTGAGATTTAAGCTCTTTCACATCGATCTCGACGTTTGTAATGTGGTCTTGCGCCGGATCCTGCAGAATATTGCTCAGCTGCGTGATGATCTGCTCAAGCTTATCGCCAGATACATTTTTAATCTGCACGAGGCGCTTCGGAATCGCGCGGATGAGGAAAAGTATCAGATTGCGCCTGAGTGTCGCCTCCGCCTCGAGGATGCTCGGAACCTCATTCCCGTTCCAGTCGCGCTGGTGCGTCACGAGCTGATAAGCTATACCGCATCCCCACGGCCGTGATGGATCGGGCACATTCCACGCGAGATGGATCACTTCATTAGCAGGCAGCTTGCGCGTTTCATAATGTGTCCCGACCTGAAAGCTTATGTAGTAGTTAACGACACGCACTTTATAATTCTCGATCACAACATCGAGCTGGGGTTTGAAAAACAGCAGCGGGATTCTGATCAGCTGCAGATTCTCGCCCATGCCCTCAGGCTTTAAAAACGCGTTGCCGGTCAAGACCAACTCGCGTAATACATCAAATAGTAAGCCACGAAGCCCTATCTTATCTGCCCATCGTGCAACTTTTGCAGCAGCTTCGGGGTTTTCTGAAGTGAAATAAAAACCTGTGCTCATGATGCCGCCCACAATTGAGTCGACTGCCAAGGCTATGATGGGGTTTTTATATGCCTCAAGTGCTGCTGCAAAGTCGGGCCACTCGCTCCCCGCCGCATAAATAGTCGTGCTCCGTGGTGTTACTGATACACTTTCAAGTGCAACGGTTTTTCGCCTAAGCAGGCGGCTTATGAAACTCATCGCTTAAAAGTCATGCTTCTCGATATTTTAGATAAAATATTGCGCTCAAAAGCTTTTAAGTGATGTCCGAGTCTCAGGTCACAAATGAGGTCACGAGAATCCGCGGGACGCTGGCTATTCCTCGCGTCAGCAGAAACAACCGGTTATATTTGCCCAACGAGCTCGAAGCTGCCGTCCGGCGCCTCGAGGGCCGCGAGATCCCGGTCTATTGGGAGCACATCAGCGCATTAAATGCGATCGGAAAAGCGCGGCTGTATTGGAACCCTGAGACTTATGAAGTAATGTATGAGGCCGAGATCACCGATCCTGTTGCGGAACAGAAAATTAAAGCTGGCATTCCTCTACGCGTGAGTCTTGGGGCGGATTATCAACGTGTCGACTACATCGATGGATATGAGATTCCGCGAGACATATTGTTCAAGGAAATATCTCTTGTCGCCGTGCCCGGCATTCCCGAGACGAATATTCAAGTAATTGAATCGGTGCTCGCAATTCACGAAAAGGCAGTGCCCTTTGAGGCAACCCCAAAGGCCCCAGAGGACAGGAGCTGGGATGCCGATCGCGCTGAAGCATCCCTTCGAAAATGGGCCTCTCGTGACGGCTCCGGTGAAAAGGACACGATCGACTGGGCTAAATATCGTCGGGGATTCGCGTGGTATGACGAGGATAATCCTGAGAATTTCGGCTCATATAAATTGCCGCACCACGAGGTCATCGACGGGCGGCTATATGTCGTCTGGCGCGGAGTTGCTGCTGCCATGGCCGCACTCATGGGAGCGCGAGGAGGCGTAGATATACCCGCATCAGATAGACGCCCCGTATATAACCATCTCGCTAAGCACTACGAGCAGTTTGATCGGGAGCCGCCCGCATTTGAAACTCTCGAGTCTTTGCGCCAGAAAATAAATGCTGCCGAGGAGCGGGGTCTTTATGCCGAGGCTCTCAGGTTGACTCAGGAGTTCTTCAGATTATGCGGATTAAACTATGTTGTGCCTCGCCCCGCGGTTCGCATAATTACTAAAAATATTAGTGAGTGAGGTTATAAAGCGATGAGCCAGACTGAGTCTCCCATGCCCGAACAGGAGCTGACTATTAAGCTCGATACATCGAGACTGGAGCAGGTGCTTGCTGAGCATCTCGCAAAGCTGCAGGAGCTGCTGAAGCCGAGGGAGGAGACCATCGCGACCACCATATCGCCAGTTGACGAGGCACGAAAGAATTTCCAAGAGTGGTTGACCAAGAGTGTGAAGGAGGCCGTTACCGGCATTCCGACTACTTACACGTTCTCTCGCGATTTGCTGGTGCTTCCGCCCGCGATTGAGGCAGGTCTGCTCGATTTTGTGCAGAAGATAAATGTTCCGAGGGGTGCAAATGAGGCACGCGTTTATAAGATCAACGTCCCCGGGTTCAGCACATTAGTAGATAAGACCGAGGCGCCCGAGGTCACACAGACTATATCAACTGTTACGATTACTCTGACCGAGCGGGGGGCGCGGCAGGTCGTCAGCTACAGAGAGATCGAGCAGAGCTCTGTTGATCTCGTTAATGCGATTGAGGACGCTTTTGCCCGAGCAGCTGCTGTTGATCTCGAGAAAATGATCATAGATGCTCTCGCCGCAGATGCGGGCATCACATATGACGATACATCTGGCAACTTTGCGGTTGCAACACTGCTTGCCGCGAAGAGGCAGCTCATCCAACAGAGCAAGAGAATGCCGCGACAGGGCGAGCTGGTGCTTGTTCTCCACCCGAAGCAGTATTTCGACCTGCTGAGCGACTCAAAGATATTAAGCACTGCTGAGTTCGGAGGACCAGAGCCGATCCGGAGGGGCCTCATTCCCGAGGTGCTCGGCGTTCATGTGGTTATAAGCGATCAGGTCCCGGTCACCACGGGAGCGGGAGGGACTACTTATGACGCATTCCTGTTCTTCAGAGAATCTGCCGTACTGGCGACATCGAGGGATCTGATGATTGAGGCGTTCCGAGAGCCCCCGAAGCGAGTAATAAGCCTGACGGCCTCCTATGTTGCGGGCGCCAAGCTGCTCGACCCGAAGTGGGCTTGTAAGATCACGACTCAGTGATCACGGACCGAAACATTTATTAAGCAGTTTTTCTCCGTTTTTATTTGGGGTTTAAATATGCCTTACACCACACTTGAAAAAATCAAGCGACGGCTCAATATCACAACTGCTGATCACGATGCGCTACTTCTCGACCTTCTGAACGAGGCAGATGCGGAAATAAATTTCATTCTTGCGCAACACGTAAATATGCCAATTACCGATCCACAGCTGCTGAATATTCTTGATGGGATTGAGGCAGACTGGGTCGTGGGGCGTTACAGAACCATCATGATGCCACAGACGCTTATGACCCCGGAGGGCCAGATCGCTGAGGATGCACTTCTGGCCGATGCGCGGAGGAGACTCAATCGTTTCATCGAATATGCTAAAAAGGTGATAATTTCGTGAAGCGAGAATGCATAAATTTATGTGATATAGTATATCCGCATCTCAATTCTGCGCGATATTCAAGCGGTGGCGAGCGCTACTTCTGGTGTTCCCGATGTGACAAGAGTTTTCCGGATCGCCCTGGTTACTACACTCGTGATAAACGAGGTCGCCCCGAATGTCCTTGCTGTCGGTGTTTGCTCAGAACCAAGCCTCGCATTCCTGCATGGCGTTATCAAAAATCAAAAAAGAATAAAACATCAAATGCGGGCCGTTTTACATGATCCGGGCAATTACAAAACCAAGCAAATAATATGCAATACATGTTGGGGCCGTTATTGTAACAAAGTCTGCGAACAGGTCATCTTCATCAGCATTCTTTGCAAATGTAAGATATTTTGTGAAGCGCGAGAAGAAAATAGTCTCGAGTGCAAAACCAATAACAACAATTGCAAAAAAGAGCCAGAAAAGCGATGGGGCAAATTTGCCGATAAGCCAGCCCGCGATAAAGTAGCCCGCGGTGTTCTCGAGGCGGATCAGGACGATCGCGAGTTTATCGCGAAATGACAGGCTCGTGGTTTTTCACCGGTGGTAAAAGAAACGAGACAGCACCAGGGACATATGCGGGTTCAATTGAAAGCAATCCATAGTTTCCGAGCTCAAATTCTATGAAACTTGTATATTTGCCAATAGCGAGGGCCATCGATATGAAATCATCTGCCGGATAATATGCTACGCCCTCCCCCTCATCGCGCCATGTCTGAACCACAAAATGCTCGTCTTTGTTGGGGATGCTGATCCGAAGCTCCCCCCTCTTGAATGACAGCTTGACTTCTTCCGGTTTTTTCGTCTGAAGGTCTGCCAAGACTTTTTCGAGCATGTCGGTTTCAACACGAGCGTGGGCCCGCCACTCAAATCTTGGTCTCCCGATCAGATTATGAATATTGCCGCCCCGACCGCAGACGAGGAGATAATGACTTGTTGTGCTGTAGATCATTCCATTAGGTTGTCGAACACCGAAATGTACCACGTCTTCATCAACATAATGATTGAACATCATTATAATTTCAACATCACGAGAAAGTTTTTCTTTTTCAAGCTGAGTGAACCACCATTCTGCCTCATCGCGCGGAACAAATGTCGCAAATGATCTGCGAATATTATACGTCTCGAATTTAACAATTGGTTTGGTCGCCTGCCAGAAGTACAGATTCCCAGATTCTCTATCAACCGCTAAACTGTAAATACCCTCATCATCGAGCATAATTGTGTAATAGTCCGCTTTAATTATCCGGGCCGCATCAACAAGCTGATCAAGGGGAAAATATCCCTTGACACGGGCATAAAATAGCAGATCCGATGATGCGAGCCGCACCATTATATCAACCTCCGAAGCTGGACAAGCTAAGCGGTTTACGTGGCGCGAGAACAAACGCCAGCTCGCCGACACTCCAGACGGTACTCATTCGGATCGGATAGTCGTTACCGAATTTCAGCCGAACTTCACTCGAGAACTCGCGAATTATCTTGAGAAGCGGCACAAAATACTCGATTCCGTAGTAGCTCGCCGCGGCCCCTTTGTGCTGATCGCCCTGCAAACTGCCGAGGGGCTTCTCCTTGCCCGTCGTTTCGTCGCGGTGCGTGATTCGCAGCTCATCCCCCACGAGCTCGAGTCGGACAGTGTCAAGCTTGAGCTTCGCAACAGGCTTCACAAGCCGCAGCAGCTCATTCGTGTCGACGCGGACCTCGGCATGGTAGCTCCCAAAGCGGACGGGCCGTGGCGCGATTAATTCTTGTCGAACTTTTAGAATGAACTGAACGTCCTCGAGAGCCATGGTAAAGTACAGGCCGTAGTCTCGCGGTCGTTTGCCCTCATACCAATACAGTTTAACTGTCAGCACCTTATGCTCATGCAGAAATTTGTCCCATTCGTGCATGATTCTTTCGGTATCGCAGTCGATAGAAAAGACGAAGGAACGCATCAACTGATAATTTTCGAATGCCGCGCTCGGGAAACGCCACTCGAAGTACCGAACGTGTGACTGATCCATTCTCGCCGCGAGCAGACCATCATCGTCAACAGCGATCGCGACGCTATCGAGCTGAAGCGCTCTCGCCGCGCGGATCAGGGCAGCTATCGGGAAATAGTGTTTAGTCACGCCAAGGAACAGAACGGTGGTCGGCACCTCATCTGGCGCAAACATCATATCAACCTCTTGCAGCACGCAGTTTTTACCCAACCGATCTCAATTTGTTTTCTGCAGTGTGGGCATTTATATCCTTTCAACCGATAATTAAGCGATGAAATAACTTGTCTGATAAGTCGGGTCCCATCATCATCGTATTCATGAACTGTGACACTCATCTAAACTTCACCGCCCGCATCGACAATTTGTTCTCGGGCGGTTCTTTAAATTTCGCGATTTCGAGGTTCAGCTTCTGCAGCTGCTGCAGCACCCAGAGGTTATGCTCTACCGCGTTGAAGAAATTCCCTGGCTGGAGGTCATCGACCTCAAAAGTATACACTTGCGTGTCACCAGACATGGCGTAATATAACCAGACTTCAACTTTGCTGATCCCTGCCGCTAAGGCGTAAATCATCCCCTGAAACGCAGCTAATCTGAGTAACTTATCGCGGTCCGAGTGGGGCCTTACGACTTTGAGCTCAACTATTTTATCTTGATGCCATGCATCAGGGACGCCTCGGAGCAACCATCCGTTCTTAAGCTTGAACTCGACAGACTCGGTGTTATCGCAACCCATCGCATGATGGATTAAAAGATTTTCCCGAAGAATCTCCTCAGGGACCTTTGGCGGAGCCAGAAACTCGGCAGGATTTAAAACTAACTCGACGGCATCTCGAATGCCTATTGTTTTCTTATGTAGGCGGATGGTGCGCTGCGCCTCAGACATTCGCCCACCTCATGGACTGTCAAGATCATAGTAGTACGCGCCTCGAGAACTCCTCCGCCGTACGATTTTTGCTCGGACCCACGCATCGCTGAGCACTGGCTCGAGCCGCCTCAGTCGCTCAACGAATGTTCGCGACCCCGTTCGGACCGTGAATGTACGCCCGTCAACTTCGCCCTGTATTTGAACATAATCGTTGCCGAACCGCGAGGGCAGCACCTCGAACGATTTAATTATCACCACTTTGTCAACGAGGTCTCGCATGCTCACAAGGTCCGCTGGCCTCTGTACTCGGACGAAATCTATTATGCGCCTCTCAGGACCAGACTGAGGGGTACTCATCAACCGTTCTATTATTCACTAAAAAATAAACGAATGATATCATTTTGTGCGCGCCCGTCGCATGTTGACATGAAGACTCAGCTTCCAGGACTGTCGTTTAAATTCGCTTGACTCAAACTCGGCGGCATAGCTTAATATCGCGAGATTGATGATATCATTCTTTGTGATACCCAGTGTCACCTCAAGGTAGTTCAGCGCCTCAATTGCTTCAGGCGCCAGACGGACCAGAAACTCCGTCGTTTCTTTGGACCGCATCCAATCTCTAATGCTTGAGGGCTTAATAAAGCCCGTCTCCAGTTGAATCATTCATAAAAATATTACCAAGATTTAAACTTTATCGATGACCACAACCGGTGAAGAAATCCTGCGCGAAATTGTAAATAAGCTCGTGAAGGTCCTCGCTACTTATGTTAATGAGCTTGAGAAAGCTGATCTGGGCAGCAAGGAAGGGGCCCGCCTCGCGGACAGCATCGCAAAACTTTTAAAGCGGCTCAAGGACTTTGAAGCTTATCTGCGCCCCGAGGAGGCCGATATAGTCATGCAGCTATCCAAGCTCCGCAAGACCACAATCAAAGCAGAAAGGAATGTTGATGCGGCAATTGAGTATCTCAGCCTCGCGCTTTATGAGTTAACAGGGGGTGAAGAAAGGTGACGCCTGAGGAATTTGCAAAACTCAGGATCAAGCCCGGCACGCGGATTTTAGTCGTCTGGCTTGATGCCGCGGAAATAAGAACGCGAACATTCCGACGCATGGAGGAGGACGATGTCATCACCGTCGTTGAGACCGAGGGCGAATTCATCGAGATATATACATCACCCAACTACCCAGTTCCGCATTTGATCCTCTATGGCGGCGTTCGTGTAGAAGATGGGTTGCATGTGCACTACAGTATTCCACTACCGCTTGTTCATAAGATTATCGTGCTGAAGCGCGGACAGACCGTCATTAAAGTACGCCCCGGGCTCTATGTAATTCCACACAAGGATGGTGAAAAAATCTTTGTTCAGGAGAAGCATAAAGATTGAAGATTTACTGGATCCAGTGAACTTTGCAAAGTATATCCTGAACTTCGAGCCGTTTTCATATCAGGTCCAGCTGCTGAGGGACCCGAGCAAACGCATAATTGTTTGTGCCGGTCGGCAGGTCGGCAAATCGACCACAATCGCGGTTAAAGCCATTCATTTTGCTGTGACGCATCCCAAGACCACGACTTTAATAGTCTCGGCAACTCTGCGCCAAAGCATGCTCATGTTCGATAAAATACTGGAGTTTGTGGAAACGAGCATTCTGCGCAAAAGTGTGCGATATAAAAGCCGAACACGTATCAGGTTCAACAACGGCAGCTGGATTATTGCGCTCCCATGCGGTCGCTACGGTCACACGCTCAGAGGCTTCACGGCACATTTAATTATTCTCGATGAGGCCGCATTCATGCCCACAGAGGTGATAGAAAATGTGGTATTACCGATGCTCGCGACCACGGATGGGGCCTGCTGGATGCTCAGCACGCCCTGGGGGACTGATCACACGTTTTATAAAGCGTGGCATTCACCGGACTGGTCAAAGTACCACTGGCCAACGAGCGTCAATCCATTAGTTAAACCTGAGTTTCTCGAAGAACAGAAGCGCCTGATCGGCGAGGAGCGCTTCAGAATTGAGTATATGGCCGAATTTTTGGCGGATGAGGACGCATTTCTGCCGATCTCGCTGTTGAGATCATGCGTCGAGGATTATGATATGCGCCTCGAACCGAGCCTCGTTTGGGGGTACGACCCCGGTGGGAAGGAATCATTAGCTGCCATTGTTGCAGTTAAGTGGTACAAAGAAAAAGCAAAGGTGATGTTCATCAAAACATTTAAAACCGATAGCTACGTTGAGGTGAACCACTTTTTGCGTGATATGCATGAACGCTACCCGATGGCAAAGCTTATATTCGACAAAACTGGCATCGGCAACGTCATCGAGGAGCACCTCAGGGAGCTGGGCCTCCCCGCCCAGGGTGTCGTTTTAAACCAAGCAAAGGTGCAGGATTTATTATTCAACATCAGGGTCATGCTTGAGAACAAACAGCTGATCCTCCCGAATGACCGCGAACTTTTAAACCACCTGAATGCTATCAAAGCGACGCCCAGCTGGAGCGGCAAATATAGCTTTGAAAAGCGGCCTGGCACATATGACGATCTGGCTTATGCACTCGCGCTCGCGCTGAGTGAAAAGTATGCGACAGATATCGTCTCAGTTGGCGTCAGGCTTATGAAGTAGTCCGCTCTCCGTAAAACGATTTATAAATTTGTTTTGCGCAGTCATTTTGGTATGTCGGCAACCCGGTTACCCCGGCTCAGGCGGTGTCGCTATTGCGGAGCTATAATTTATGATGATATTACCGGAGCAGCTCATGAATTCCGCTGCAGCCCCGGATAAAAATATGAGTAAAACTGTTCTTAAAACATGAGGGTGCTTGATCTTTTTTGTGGTGCTGGCGGTCTTGCGCTCGGATTTAATAAAGCTGGCTTTAACGTTACCGGAGTTGATATCTCTCCGGTCGCCGGTCAGACGTTTACATTCAACCGCATCGGGTCATTTGTTCAGGCCGATCTCTCTCATGAGGAGATCACCGGCAGCTATGATATAGTTATTGGTGGACCGCCCTGCAGGCCTTGGTCACCACTTAATTTGAAAAAGCGACGGAGCGCGCATGACGATTATCAGCTGATCAAACGTTTTTTCCTTCATGTAAAACATATTATGCCAGAGATTTTTGTGATGGAAAACGTCCCAGCACTGGCCCGTGATCCTATTTTCATCAGCTCGCTTGGGGTCTCGCATGATTATTCTATTGCTTATGAAATCATCAATTATGCCGATTATGGTGCAGCGACACGCCGGCGGAGATTGATAGTAGTCGGTGTTAAGAAAGATAGTGCCGCAATAATTTTTCAGAAACTCGTAACTTATAGAAAGCCGCCTGCGACGGTGAAAGATGCCATCAGCTGGCTGAAAGATAAACCACGCGGCAGTGTTGCCGATCACGACTGGCCCAATCTGCGGACAATTCAACATTATACCGAAAAATACAAAAAAGGACGCTATGGCTGGTACGTGCTTAAATGGGATGAGCCTGCTCCCTCTTTCGGCAATATAATGAAGACCTACATCCTGCATCCGGACGGGAATCGCGTCATCTCTGTTCGCGAAGCATTATCAATCATGGGCTTTCCTGAGGAGTTTTGTTTCCCACCAAAGCTTGGGCTCAGCGTCCGCTACCAGATGATTGCTGATGCGGTCAGTCCGGTCTTCTCGTTTGCTCTCGCTCAGACGATAAAATCGATTTATTATTGAGCGGGGGGCGAACCGCCCCTACTCGCCTCCGGTCCGCCTTCCGGCGGCCTCATGCTTTCGGGGCGGGATGCGCCCGGTTCGACTGGGTTGCGACCAAGATGCGGATGTGGCCGGACGCAATTATCGCCCCCCAGCTTCCTTTGGGGAAAGCGCCCTATTTAAAGTTTTGGGTTTTTAAACACGAGTATTTAACCCCCCTCCCCTTTCTTCGCATGCGCGGGCGCTTAATTATTCAATCGGCTAAACCGAGGTCTTTGAGTGTTAGCTGTCCGTATTTAAGCGAGATGTCAAAAGTCTCCTCCTGCGCGGGTGATTCCTCTGTGGCACTATATCCCTTATTATTATTATTATCAGACTCAGATTCCGCCTCCGCGGCAGTATATCCCTTATTATTATCAGACTCAGCTGCCACAAGGTCCTCAAGCGACAGCTCGGGCGCGTCCCGAAGCTTGAGGACGCGATAAGGCCTCTGGTCGCGGTCCACGATTATATAACCAAGGACTTCAAGCTCTTCAAGTATCGCTCTTATTCTACGTGCTGAGACTGCCCAACCGTCCTCGAGGGCTTTCTGAGTTATATCGCGCACAGTCACCGCAAAATCCTTGGATAAATAGCTGAGAACCTTTGCCTGAGCATCGGTAAGGTTCCGTAACGTGCTCATGAATGCGGGCATAACAGCTAATAAGTTTTGCAAATCGCGCAAATCGGCATATATTACCCGGACTCCATCACGCTCCTCAGTCTTCCTTTGATGTTGAAAGAGGAGGGCCGATGCTTGGATAAGAGCGAGGAGCTTTTTCCAGTCGCGCCTGAGTTTTGTACTATAAAACGTTAGGCGCTCATAAAGCTTTTCCGCAAAAGGTACTATGACTATCGCCGGCTGGAGCTTTTTAAAGTAAGCCGCAAATTGCCGCGCTTTTTCTTCTGCCTCTTTCTTGAGCTGATAAGCTTTAAATCCATCAGATGCCAGCGAAGTTTCGAAGTTCAGGATGCGTTTGGTCTGCTCCTCAGATTCATCAATTGCTGTTACTATTACTCTGTTGCGCAAATCGGGACGCAGAGATTCTAATGGCGTTGTGCTCGCTAAAAAAGGCATGCCCTCAAATTCATATTCGATTGCACTGCCAGTCTCGCGATCAACGAGGCCGACGCGCAGACGGCCCTCGCTCAGACTTAAATGTAACTGCTGAGGTGTGTCCTCCTGAAGCTCATATATTGCGAGGATCACCTCGTCCATATTGCGACCTTTAAATTTCCGCTCGAGATATGCACCCGTGAATCGCGTGAATTCCTCAACACGATTTAAATACGCAAAAGGCCGCAAAATGTTCTGCAGGAAATAACTTTTCCCTGAGGACGATTCACCTTGGACGACAAGGCCCATCACCCAAAAGTCTTTGTTCAAGTTCAGTCTGCTGGCGAGCGCCAGTAGCGCAAGGTAGACATTTATATCTTCACCCACGAGCATAGGGAAGCATGCGCGGAGATCGGCGAGAGTAGCGGGGCTCCAGTCGGTATTCAAATCCTGCTGCTGTTCAAATGCTATCAAACGCATATAAACGCGGTTTTTCTTTTCATGGATAGTAGGTGATAAAAGAACTTTTCGCCGATCTGTGGGAACGGGGACACGAGACTCATATACAAATGTGTCGTTTCCAATTTCAAGCTTTCCCACGTATACGATCTTTACATAACGCGACCCGTTCTGCTCATATACCCGCCAGACTTTGCGGCATGAAAGTATGCGCGCATTTGCGGCTACAAGTGCATCGATGTCGGCAGGCGTTATCTCGTTTTTAAGTTCTGCTCCATCGAAAATCGTCTGTCTAATTTCTCGCGCAACCTCAAATAAATCGTTGGGTCGAACTGTCGGGTCCCGCAGAATTTTCGCAACATCAACGATGCCATCCCAGAGGATTCCACGCTTTATAGCTTCCTCTTCTGCCTGCCGCATCCTCTCCTCGAAAGGATCCATCCTTTCTTTGAGAAGCCACGTGGATCAAAAGCTTTTGATATCAAACGCTTTAGTCCTCTTCAGCAGACCATAATGACGTGACAGACGAAAGTAAAGTCCAAGTCATCACGATGACATTCTATTTGAATAAAAAGCCCGACTACACCCGTGGTGAAAAATATTGCTCAGGTTGCCAGATAGTTTTCCCGCGGGAATACGCTCCCAGCAGATGCGCTCGCTGCAACCAACCGTTGCGCTACAACCCGACGCATTATATCACGCGGAAGAAAAGAGGTTATATATTACCTCGCATTCATGCAGATTTTGCGGAGGAGGATTTATGACATCACTCGGGGAATTCCTCGCGGAATGTGCTCTGCTCTATAAAAATCGCCAGAACGTCTACAACGACGCGTGGCGCTACATGAGCGTGGCCGATCTAACGGCAGGGCTCAGACTCAAAGTAGCACGCATCGAGGCGATGCTGATCGCAAAATCATCGATTAAAAAAGTTCTGGACGACCTGCGCGATGTGGTCGTTTATGCGTATTTCATTCACGAAAAGCTTAATAATTCCGTTTCCGATGCTTTGGAGTCCGCGGATAGAAGAGACGTCTGAGGCCCTCGGTCGTGCCCATCCCGGAGACGAAAATCAAAGCGCTCAGGGCCTCGTCTTTGCGTCCGAGAATGAAAAGCGTAGCAGCTGTTAGTACAACAACTACTATCGCAAAACCAAAGAACAAAGCATAAATATCAGCCGTGGTTATGACTATCTCAGTCCCGTTACGCTTGATCGTTACTCGCCGTCGCTTCACATTTATATCCGAGCGTGTATGATATTTTAAGCGTGAGCGTCAATCCTGCACTCGAGAAGTTCAACCAAGTTGAGGCAGCACTTAAAAATCTACTTGAATCCATCCCAGAGCTAGAGGGGCGCGTTGACATAGGTATTTATTCACCACGAAGCCAGTATCCGCGCGCAATTATTCGCGCAGAACGATTAGAGATGGATGAAATAAATCTCAGTGGTGGTGTACTTGAACACAACTGGCACTTTATAATCGTTATTGAGCATGTCGCAGGTGCTGCTGATGAAGGCTACGCAAAAATGAAAAAGCTCATATGGGACGTTTATAATGCTATTATGCGTAACAGAACTCTCGGTGTAGGAGTTCATGCCACACCTGTTGAAGCACTCCTCGAGCACAGAAGTGAGGAGAAAAAGTTTATGTTCAGCTGGACTTTTGAACTCGTGGTGACTGTGTACATATGAAATTCCAGATAGCTGTTCCCTATGCGGACATCAGCTATCCACTCCGCACAAAAGTTAATATTACATTCCATACAAAGGGGCGCGTAACGGGCCGCATGCGCGCGGTCGCGGAGCTGATGGGCTTCAGTCCTGAGGACGTTATCATGCCACTGTTCGAGAACGTTGAGATAGAGATAAATCCGAGTGATATTGTTTACATCACGGGCCCTTCCGGCTCCGGCAAAAGCTTATTATTGCGTGAGCTCGTTCGGGCATTTGCGAAAAGTGCTGAATTTGCGCCCGTTGCGGTGAGCTGGGAGCTTTATAAGCTCATCGACTATAAAAAACCGATAATCGAGCAGGTTGGTGAGGACGTTCATGATGCCGTCAAAATTTTAAATACCGTGGGATTGAGCGATACTTTCACATGGTTCAGACGATATGATGAGCTGAGCGATGGACAGAAGATGCGCTTTTTGCTCGCCAAAGCAATCGATTTAAAAGCGAAAACTCTGGTGATTGATGAGTTCTGCTCAGTCCTCGACCGCTACACGGCGCGGGCAGTCGCATATGCGTTTCAGAAATATATTCGCAGGCATGGTCTAACGCTTATAGTCGGGACGGCGCACGATGATCTTATCGATGATCTTCAGCCAACACTTATAATCCGCAAAGATTGGGGGCCCAACATAAAGCTTTCGCGGCATCAGTATGCCGAGCGGCCTTGGTCGCTGCTGGACAGAGTCGTGGTTGAGCCCGGCGCGATTGATGACTGGCATAAATTATCATTTTTGCATTATCGCTCACATACTGTTGCGGGTCCCAAAATTTACAGAGCGCGGATTGATGACTGGGTTATAGGTGTTGTTGTTTATGTTCCAAGTGTCATTTTCAGCACAGGAGCGCAAGGCGTTTTCCGACCAAACTGGTATATAAATGAACGATTTAAACATGTGCGACGTATCTCTCGCATCGTGGTACATCCGAACTTCAGGAACGTAGGTATCGCAAGAAAGCTTTTGCTTGAATCCATGCCTCAGTTGGGTGTTCCATTCGTTGAAATATTAAGCTCGATGGAGCGTTTAATTCCCTTTACACAAAAAATAATGCAAATATCAACTGAAGTCGCGTCCCGTGATTCGGAACGACTCATTAAAGACTTTAAACAGACATTTGGAATTGATCCACGCAAATACACTGCAGAACAGATTTTCATGTATATAAAGAATGTCAGCAAAAC
>Ga0209393_1000338_pt1 | contig 23543 bp, 23 predicted proteins | sample SSWtaG_2_FD_184117 | JGI IMG/M metagenome (GOLD analysis project Ga0209393, IMG submission 184117) | Hot spring microbial communities from Sandy's Spring West, USA to study Microbial Dark Matter (Phase II) - SSWsed_130316 (SPAdes)... | ecosystem: Environmental > Aquatic > Thermal springs > Hot...
GTATGAAGCCTGAAGAGATTGCGGAAGAGTATGACCTGCCGCTAAGCCAAGTCTTTGATGCACTCAGTTACTACCTTGACCACAAAAACGAAATTGAAAAGCAAATTGAGGAAAATCGCTTCCCGCCCGGCTTCCCAGACGAGTGGGAGCAAATTGATGAAGGGGTTTGGATATGGCGACCGAAACAGAAGGGCTGAGGATTTACTTGGACGAATGCATTTCACCTGACTTGGCTTCGGCAATGAGACAACGAGGCTGGGATGTCATAAGCGCCCACGAAGTTGGTTTGGTTGGAGTCACTGACGAAGAGCAATTGGAATTTGCAGCACAAACAGGTCGTGTTTTGTTGACTTTTGATGTTCAGGATTTTCAAAAATTGGCGAAGAGATGGTTAGAGCAAGGAAGGGAACATGCGGGCATTCTGCTCTGCCAACATCTGCCCAAGCAGGCTTATGGGAAACTGTTAAAGCGGTTGGAACAAGTTCGCACCATTCTAACTGCCGAGCAAATGCGCAACGCAGTTGTGTGGCTCGGTGCAGTTTGGGATAAGCCACCGAAGGAAGGTGAAGAAAATGGCTGAAACGAAGGAGAGAAAGATTGTCCGAACGGAACACCCGCACATAGTCAAGGTTGAAGGAGTTAGGGGCGGAGACGAGGTTGTGGAAGGGAGTTGCATCACTGTTTGGATTATCGCTAACTACTGGCTCATGGGGATGAGCCCTGAAGAAATTGCCAGTGAGTTGAACTTGCCACTCGGTCATGTTTTTGACGCTCTCAGTTACTACCTTGACCACAAAGAAGAGATTGATCAACAGATTGAGGAGGCGAAGAGTTTCACGAAGCGTTACCATGTTGACGAGCAAGGCATTGTGCACTTTGACAAAAAACCACAGGGGCAGCGATGAGGGATGTTGAGTATTTACCTTGATGCCAATACTTCTGAAGCGCTGGCAGATGCTTTGAGGCGTGAAGGATTTGAAGTTGTCCGAGCCCAAGAGGTTGGCTTACAGGATGCCGAGGACATCACTCACTTAAGTTGGTCATCAGAGCATGGTTATGTGCTTTTCACCTTTGATGCCAAGACGATGCCGAAAGCGATTGATGAGTGGCAAGGGATGGGAAACGAGCATTCAGGTGTCATCATTTGCGAGCAAATGCCGAAGGATGCGGTGAGCGTAATTGTTCGCAGGCTCAGAAATGTGGCGAAAGTTCACACCAACGAGACATTGAGGAATGTGACTTTGCATTTAGGGGCAGTTTGGGACAAGCCAATTAAGTGATGGAGGCGGGAAAAGCGATGGCGGAAACAAGGAGCGAGTTGAGACCTGTAGTTTCTTTGGACGACGAAACCTTTGAGTTGCTGATGGATTGCGTTCACTGTGGTTTTTGTTTGCCAACTTGTCCGACCTTCGCCTTAACAGGTGATGAGACTGATTCGCCTCGCGGTCGGCTTTACTATATGAGGCTTTTGGCTGAAGGAAGAATTGACCCAAACGAATCCGTGTTGACGCATTTAGACCGTTGCTTGGAGTGCAGAGCCTGCGAAACTGCTTGTCCGTCTGGGGTCAGGTATGGCTTTTTGTCTGAATTAGTCCGAACACAACTTGCCAAACAAGGGAAAGGACCGACCCGTTATTCCAAGTTGAAAGATTTGTTGGTTCGCCACATACTCCCTTACCCTAACAGGCTTGAAATGTTTTTCCTGCCGTTGCGCATTGCACAGGCTTTTAAAGTCACTGAATGGCTAAACAACATTCCTGCGCTTTCACGAGCCATCAATATGGTTCCTCCGTTGCCTTCACAGCGATGGCGGAGACTGCCTAAAACCTTTGCAGCGAAAAATGAGCGGAAGATGCGTGTCGGCTTGCTGACAGGTTGCGTCAACAGCGTGGTTTTGAGCCGAACGAATTGGGCTGCAGCGGAAGTGTTGGCAGCGGCAGGCTGCGAAGTGGTTGTTCCACCAGAACAAGGTTGTTGTGGTTCTGTGTTGGCACATATCGGCTACCTTGAAGATGCCAAAAAACTTGCCAAGCAACTTGTCTTGACCTTCTCCCGCTACGAGCCTTTGGATGCCATTGTTGTCACTGCCGCTGGATGTGGCTCGTTCATGAAGGATTATGGTCACTTGTTTGCCGATGACCCGCATGTTGCCGATTTGGCGGGGAAGTTTGCTGCGAAGGTCAAGGATTTTTGTGAACTGCTGGACGAAATCAAGTTGCCGACATCGCTTAAGCCATTGAGGGGGCGTGTGACTTACCATGACCCTTGTCATCTCGCTCACGGACAAAACATTCGCGAGCAACCGAGAAATTTGATCCGACAAGTGCCGGGAATTGAGTTCGTTGAACTGCCTGAAGCCGATTGGTGTTGCGGCGGCGGAGGCGCTTACAGTTTGTTGCAGCCGGAAATGTCCGATGCAGTCTTGGACAGAAAAATGGAGAACATCAAAGCGACCCAAGCAAATATCGTCGTGACAGCGAACATAGTTTGCATGATGCAACTTTGGTATGGCATCCGAAAGCATCGGCTTGACATTCGTTTGATGCACATCGCTGATTTCCTAAGAGCAGCATTGCCATAATGAAACCAGAAAGCGAGGAGTTTAAACATGGCGGAGAAAGCAATAGCCCTTCTCGTTCGCCCAGATATTGCTTCTCCATTGGACGGTTGGTCTTGGTATGGTGCTCACCAGTTGATGGAAATCGCCGGTGTCCCTTTTAAGGAAGGCAGTGGCGAGCAATTGGATGAAGTTGAAGTCGTTGTTGTCCCGAACTCCTATCGCCCAACTCAAGCGTTAAGCCTCGTTCAAGCAGCACTTCAATCTGGGAAAGTTGTCGTCGTGGGATGCGATGTTGCGCTCGCGCTGTCTCAGTCAAACATTGATGTTGGCGCAAAGCCAGTTTTGCCTATCCCGCTGCCGCCGACGGAGGCAAGCGAACTTTTGCCGCTGCGAGCCTACGCTCTTCTCCCTGCTGCGTTCACGGAGACAACTCTGCCTCTTTTGGGTGAACCGTTGCTTTTCGCTTCAACGGGTCTTCATCTCGGCGAGTTGCGAACCCTTGAAGGTCGGCGAGGCAGTTTGGTTTGGGTTCAAAAAGTGGGCGAGGGCGTTTTGATTGGTTTAGGTGGTAGGATTTTTGAAACTTGCGGTTTGCTTCTCTCCCGTTTCTCTTGGTTCGCTCACCCACACAGGCGGGACAGTTTCTTGCACCGAGTTGACCCACTTTGGGATGAACAATTGAAACCTTGGCACCGTTTCCCTGTAGTGAGTTTTTATGCCCACTTTTTCGCTTGGTTGCTCAGTGCCGTTTTGTGGGAACGAGGACAAATTTTGTCCCTTCGTTGGTGGTTGCCCCATCAAGACGGGATGCCCTTCAAAATGGCTTTAACCGCTCTTCACGATGTTGAAATCGTTTACGAAGACCCTGTTTGGAAGCGGGTTGACAACCCCAACTATTGCTTCCATCAATGGCTTGACTTGGAAGAAAGATTGGGCTTGCGGTCAGCCTTCTTTTTCCTGTCGCCAGTGACGGCGTTGCCACCGCATTGGAAAATCAACTACGATGTCACTGACGAACCTGTTTTAGCAGCCCTTGACTTGATTGAGGAAAGAGGCGGAGAAATTGGTTTGCTTAGCATCGCCCATGCGAGCGAAAATGCGCTGGCGATGGAACGGGAACGGTTAGAGGACTTGGGAGGTGTTTTCGCTTGGGGCGTCAGAAGTTATAAGTTCGGGAACACTCCTGCCTCCGTTAGGCACAAATCAGCCGTTGGATTTGCATATGACTCAAGTTGGTTCGCAGGTCAAAGCGAACCATCGTTCCTGACAGGTTGCGTTCATCCATTTAGACCTTTGGATGCCGAACGATGGCAAATATTGCCATTAGTGGAATTGAGTTCCGTCTTAGATGACCGCGTCCTATTTGGTGAATTGGCGGGAGGACAGAAAAACGGTGATGCGACCCATCACGGCATCCAAATTTGCGAAACAGTGTTGGCTTTGAATGGCGTTGCCTGCCTGAGTTGGCAGCAACACTCTTTCAACCAGAGGGCATCCGCTTTTGAACAGATTGTCCGACATTGCCAACAATTGACCGAAAACGAAATCTGGTGTCCTGCTCCGAGGGAAATCGCCGAATGGTGGACGATGCGAAACGAGGTTAAAGTTTCATCCCGACCGGTCGGCAAGCGATGGTGGCTTGTAGAAATCCATCCCCCTGAAGAACTTAGCGATACTCTCTCATTCGTGTTAGCAGTTCCGTCGCTTAGCAAAATCCGAGTTCTAAAGGAGGGAAAACTTTTGCCAGTCAATCAAATCAGTTCGTTAGGAAGGATGCCCCTTTGGGGTGTCCCTTTGGTCTTAGAACCCAACGAACCCCTTACTTTGAGCATTGGAGTTAAAATTTGAAAGGCAGCAAGCAAGCGGGATTGGGTAAAATCCAAAAGGCTTTGGTAAGCCTTGAAAACTGAGGTGATGCCTGATGCCGCTGCAAATAATCTCTCGGGAGTTAGAGAGTGGGGTCGTGCTACTTGAACTTAAGGGAAGCATGGACGCAGCATCTCAAAACGAACTCCTTGACGCCCTCAACAATGCAATTCGCCAGTCAGAGAAAGGGCTTATCGTTTCCCTTGAAGGTGTAGACTTCATGGACAGTTCAGGCATAGGTGCTCTCATGAAGGCTTGGGGCGACGCTGAAAACAATGGACTGAAGTTTGCTGTTGTCCTAAGACAGCCGAGATTGAGGAAACTTCTTGACACCCTCGGTTTGCTTGACACTTTGCCGAATTTCCTTACCGTCAGTGATGCATTGACGGAGTGGAGAACTCAGGAGGAGAGAGAAAAGTGGGAAGTCCAGCCACTGATACCGGAAACGAAGGTCTCTGAACGGGAACCGATAGTGCTGCCTATCCCAACGACAGCAACTCAATGGAGGATGGAACTGAACCTTGCATGTGAACCCGAGTTGATCGCAGTAGCGAGGTTGGCATGTGCCACTTTCGCATCCCAGTTGGGTTTTGGGCTTGACGAACTTGAGGATATTAAGTTGGCTGTATCCGAAGCCTGCACCAATGTCATTCAACACGCCTACGAAGACCGAAGGGGGCAACATTTCTCCATCCGTTGTTGGGTGGAGCAAAACTCCCTTGTCATTGAAGTCAGCGATAAAGGGCGAGGCTTGAAAGCGGGGACGCAAAGTCGTTTCGGAATGAAAATCATTCAAGCAGTCATGGATTTCGTGGAATTCAAACCTACTGAAGAGGGGAAAGGCACAGTCGTTCGGATGGTCAAAAGGTGGAGAATTTGACGGAGGCGTTAAATATGACCGATTGGCAAATTAAGCAAACAGACACCGATGAACTTTTCAAGTTGTGGCGGAAAACGAAAGACCCAAGAATACGCGATGAGTTGATTTTCCGCCATTTGGATTTGGCAAAGGCTTTGGCTCGAAGGTTTATGGGACGAGGTGAACCGTTGGAGGATTTAATCCAAGTCGCCATTTACGGGCTTATTAACGCCATTGACCGATATGAACCCGAACGGGGAACCAAGTTTGAGACTTTCGCTTACCCTACGATCTTAGGAGAACTGAAGCGTCATTTTCGTGATACTGCGTGGGCAATGCAATTGCCAAGAGGATTGCAAGAACTCAACCAGAAGGCATACAAGTTGGTTGACATTTTGACCCAAAAACTTGGGCGCCCACCAACAATGGCTGAATTGGCTCAGGAGTTAGGTGTGAGCGAAGAACAAGTTATTGAAGCCCTTGATGCTGCTAACGCTTATGAGACTCTGTCACTGGAGCAAGAAGTCTTGACCGATGAAGACGATAAACCTCAACCCCTTGAGGAGTTAGTGACTTTGATGGAAGATGAGGCGATGGAACGGTGGGAGAAGCGACAATTGCTTGAAGATGCGATGAAGACCTTGGATGAGAGGGAGCGGAAAATCGTTGAAATGAGATTCTTTGAAGACCTGTCGCAAACTCAAATCGCCCAACGGCTTGGCATCTCGCAAATGCATGTCTCAAGGTTGTTAAGAAGGGCTTTGCAGAAAATGCAAGCATATTTGAGGGGCACCGGTGAAAGGAAAGGGGCAAGGAGTTGAAAGGGATGGAGAAAATCCCAACTTTGCCAAGTCCTTGGACGCCAGAGCAAGTTCAATGGCTTAGGCGGATAGGCTTTGCTCTCCTCGCCCTTTTAGCGATTTTCTTCCTATGGCAAATTCGTTCCATCATCCCTCTCTTCCTCATCGGCTTCTTCATTGCTTACCTGCTTGACCCACTGGTTGACAGGTTAGAGGAACGAGGCTTTTCTCGGACAAGTGGCACCATCGTCGTCTTCACGGTTTTCTTCTTAGCCGCTTTGGGTTTAGCGTTAATAATCGTTCCACCACTAATTGAGCAACTTGTCTCCTTTATCTCGGCATTCCTGCCACCTAAAGGGCAATACTACTTACTGTCGCTTCAAGTCATTGAATTCGTTGAGGCGAAGGTTTTGAGGGGCGAAGTCCCTGCCTTCTTAGAAAATGCCTTCCAGCGGGTTTTGGAGCAGTTGGGCAATTTTTTGATAGCAAAGTTGCAAGGCGCCATTTCAACTTTGACTGGTCTTCTCTCTCTGGTCATTTTGCCCTTTATCGTCTTCTTCGCTTTGCAAGTCGTTGACCCTTTGCGGGAAAGGATAAAGTGGTGGGTGCCATCAGAGTATCGTGAACCACTTTCTGATCTGACCAAAGAAGTCGGGCAACTTGTGGGAAGGTATATTCGCGGCTACATCGTCCTTTGTTTCGCCGTCGGGCTCGTTGAAACGGTCTTTTTGGCTATTTGTCGGTGGATTTTCGGCATAGACTATGTTTTGGCTGTCGGCATCTTTGGCGGCGCAACTTACGCCATCCCCTACTTTGGCGCTTTGTTAACGACTCTGGTCGGCGGCTTGGCTGCATATACAACCGCCCAAAACCACCAAATTCTGTGCACCATCATTGTCATGGTCGGGCTAACGCTCATAAACCAAGGTTTTGATTGGCTCATAATGCCTCGTGTAGTTGGAAAGCAAGTTGGATTGCACCCATTGACAGTTCTTTTTGCGGTAATGGCAGGCGGGACGATGATGGGCATTTGGGGCATGCTGCTTGCAGTCCCGATTGCCGGCGCCGTTAAGTTGACTCTTCAAACCCTCTTCCCAAGCCATTTCGTTCCCGTGACAGAAGAGAAAGACGCTGTTAAAATGACGGAAGGCAACCGCCAAAAGAGAGGTGAAGGGCAATGAAGGTCAAAAGACGGACTTTGTTGAAGTTGGCAGGAGGCGCCGCCGCTTTAAGCGGCGCTGGAGTTTTGGGTTGGCAACTTGTTCAAGAGCATCAGAAAAGCACAGCCATCGCTGCCGATGACTTGCTTCAAGTAAAAGTTCAAGGCGTTTACAGTGACCCTGTTGGCGCAAGGGTGGTCTTCCTTACACCCGAAAAGGAAGACAAAGTTCTCAGGGTCTGGATCGGCGACGCTGAGGCAATGTCAATTGCCGCTGCCTTGAACGGGATTCCGTTCCCCAGACCTATGACCCATGACTTACTCCTCAAAGCCATTCAAGCCCTCGGTGGAAAAGTGGAACGAGTGGTGATCACTGATTTGCGGGACAACACTTTCTACGCAACAATAGTTTTGCGAGACGAAAAAGAAGTCAAGGAACTTGATGCCAGACCTTCCGATAGCATTGCTTTGGCTTTGAGGGCTAAAGCGCCGATTTTCTTGTCGCCGAAAGTCCAAAAGGCAATGGAGCCTCTATCGGAAATCCCAACACCAAGACAGCCTGAAAAGCCTCGCAAAACTCAGCGAGGGGTGGAGACCTAACGAAACGACATGAGGGTTGAACTTTTTTCGTTGCGACAAAAGAGTCCCGCAAGCGGTGGTGAAGGTAGGAGTGAAGAATCGTTTTTTGCAAGCATGTAAACGCCAACAGACCGATTGCACCCCAGTTTGGTTCATGAGACAGGCTGGACGATACTTGCCTGAGTATCGGAAGTTGAGGGAAAGATATGGGTTGCTGGAAATTTGCAAGCATCCAGAACTTGCTGCAGAAGTGACTTTAATGCCTCTCCGTCGCTTCCCCCTTGACGCAGCAATCATCTTTGCAGATTTGATGACTCCACTTGAAGCGATAGGCGTAAAGTTTGAGTTACGCGAAGGGGTCGGACCAATCATTGAAGATACAGTCCGCTCTCAAAGCGATGTTGAGGGGCTGCGCGTGCCCGATGGAGAGGAAATCGCACCCCAAACCTTGCAAGCGATAAAACTTGTCAAAGAGGAAATTAACGGAACGCCACTTATTGGTTTTGCCGGTGCACCCTTCACTCTTGCCAGTTACTTGGTGGAGGGTAAAGGAACAAGGGATTTTGCCGCCACAAAACAGTTCATGTTCTCTGAACCGAAAGCGTGGCACGCACTCATGGAAAAGTTGACGACAGTGGTCGTCCGTTTCTTGAAGGCTCAAGTTGAAGCCGGCGCCGATGCCTTGCAGGTTTTTGACAGTTGGGTTGGGTGCCTGTCGCCCGAAGATTACCGTGAATTCGTTCTGCCCCATATGAAGCGGTTGTTCGGAGAGACAGCAGACTTAGGTGTGCCCCGCATCCACTTTGGAACGAACACAGCAACTTTGTTGACGATGATGAAAGAGGCGGGAGGCGAAGTCATTGGCTTGGATTGGCGAATTCCATTAGATGTCGCTTGGCAAACCCTAAACTTTGAAGTCGCTGTCCAAGGCAACCTTGACCCAGCAACTTTGCTTGGACCTTTTGAACTCGTCCACCAACGAACCCTTGACATTTTAAAGCGGGCAAGTGGACGACCTGGGCACATATTCAACTTGGGACATGGCATCCTTCCCCAGACTGACCCAGACACCGTTGCTCGGTTGGTTGATTTGGTTCACTCTGCTTCCGAAATTGGCAAAATTACATCGGCACTCGCAGAAGAAGTTGCACACAGGTGAGAGGAATGAACAGGCGTTCGGTTATTAGCGAATTGGCTAAGACTTTGCAAATCAGCGAGACAGAAGCGGAGCAGATTTTAAGGGCTTTCGCCCAAGTCCTCGGTCCAATCGCTGCCGAGGTTCCACCATACTTTGAACGCTATTTTGAAGCCCAAATCCAATTGGTCTTACAACGGATGGAAGATTTTCAGCACCTTACACAGCAACAAATTGCTAACTTGCAGCAACGGATGGAAGATTTTCAGCACCTTACACAGCAACAGATCGCTAACTTGCAGCAACGGATGGAAGATTTTCAGCACCTTACACAGCAACAGATCGCTAACTTGCAGCAACAAATTTTTGAGTTAAGAGATTCCACACAGCAGCAAATTACTAATTTGAGGCACTACATAGACCAACGAATAAACGCTGTAGAGCAGCGGATAGACGCTTTGGAACGAAGGTTGGACAGGCTTGAGAAGTGGCTATTCGGTGTTCTGGTCATGATTTTGTCGGGTGTTTTGGCAATCATCTTCAAAATCTACTTTGGCGGGTGAGCAAACTTGCTGGTGGAACGAAATGCTGAGCAGTTATTGGAAAAGGCGGCTCAGGTTATAGTTAAGCGGGGATTGGAAGTGCCTGCGATTTTGCTTTTGGAAATGCATAAGCCGTTAGCGAACCTGATAGGGCATGCAGTTTGGGTGACCATGCCCGTTTGGGCTATATTTTTCGGCGTAGCAACAACTAACAAGTTGGGTGCACTCTTGTCAGACCCAGAACAAATTGAAAGGCTGATCCAACGGATTGAGGAACTCAGCGCAAAACGAGACGAAGGAAAAAGGCGAGGTGAGAATTAAGTGCAGCATGCTGATTGGGGCACTATTTACCCCTACCTCGTTTGGGCTTTAACTGCGATAATCGGGCTGGGTATTGTCCTTGCATCTGCTGGGAAAAGGTTACATATCAGGCGACTGCCAGCCATTGATGCAATTGAAGAGGCAGTTGGTCGGGCAACCGAAATGGGGCGACCGATGATGTTTGTGCCGGGATTAGCGGGCGTTGATGTCGTAACCTTTCAAGCCATCGCCATCTCCGGTCATATCGCTCGGCTCGCTGCTCGCTACCGAAGCAGGATTATTTTGCCCGTCACTGACACAGTCATTCTGACGATGGCTGAGCAGGTGTTGAGGGAAGCCTATGCTGAAGGTGGTGCACCTGACGCTTTCAATCCTGAAGACATTCGCTTCCTTTCGGGCGAACAATTCGCTTTCGCATCTGGCGTTGTCGGTTTGATGAATCGGGAACGAGTTGCCGCTAACTTTTTCTTCGGGAACTTCGCAGCGGAGTCACTGATTCTTGCCGAGACTGGACAAGCGCTGGGTGCGATACAGATTGCAGGCACACCTTCAACACTCCAAATTCCCTTCTTCATCGCTGCTTGCGATTTCACCGTCATTGGTGAGGAATACTACGCTGTCACGGCTTACTTGACCCGTGAACCTATCCTTCTCGGTAGCGTTTGGGGACAAGATGTCTGCCGCATTCTTTTGGCGTCCCTCATCTTTGCCACTACTTTGGCTCAGAAGTTTCTTCCACCCATCGTTCTCAAATTCTTAGGGATATGAGGCGTAATGCGTAATTCATAACGCATTAGGGTTGGTGATGGGCAATGTTTGCGCCGCTTCAAAATCCGACAATAAACTTCGTCTTGGTAGCAGTTGCGCTGATTATCAGCATGGTCATTTTGATAGCGCTGCATTCTTCGTCTCCTTATGTTCGGCGGTGGGTAATCGCTGTAGTCACTTTCCTCGTCGGGCTGTATGTGCCCCTTGAGTTTTACATCCCGCGACATAACTTCTTGACTGTTTGGCGTGACCCTTTGAGTGACTTGGTGCGAGTCCTTGCTGGGTTCACTATCGGCTTAGGGATAGTGAACTTGGTCATCGTTCACGGTCGTCACATATTGCAGCGCACTGCAAACCTTCCTTTCAGTTTGGCTTTCTTTGCCGGTTTCATTAGCATGGCTTTCGTTGGTTTCCTTCACCGCTATAAGCCCGAACTTTGGGCGCAAAAGCCAAGTGAGGGCGAGTTGGCATTTTGGTCTGCGGCATACAAGGTCTTCTTTGAAGGGCTTTTGCTTCCGCTGACCTCAACGGTTTTCTCTCTTTTGGCTTTCTTCATCGTCAGCGCAGCCTACAGGGCTTTTCGCATAAGGACATTGGAGGCAGGACTGCTTATGGCAGCGGCTATCATCGTCATGCTGGCGAATGTTCCCGTTGGGACTTGGCTTACTTCTTGGCTGCCTCAAGAAGGTTGGCTAAAATGGTTTCGGCTTGAAAACGCTTCCCTTTGGCTGACTACCCAAATCAATGCACCGACAATGCGGGGCATCCTGTTTGGGGCAGCAGTCGGAGGCTTGGGAGCGGCTTTGAGGATTTTGCTCAGCCTTGAAAGGTCTTTCGCTTTCGGCGGACAATAAATCGGTATGAGTCCCATAAAGAGCGAACAAGGAAGGTGATGGAAAAGTGGAAAGGCTGAGTCAATGGCTGACCCAATTTCAAGCCATAGACAGGCGCATCATCTACTTGTGCGTCGCAATAGCCATCGCCTTGCCCTTCATAGTCCAAATCAGATTACCTGTCATCCCAACGATGCCCGTTCAGAAATTCTACGAGGCGGTTGAGAAAGTTCCAAAAGGCAAAGTCGTTTTGGTTGCTGCGGACTTTGACACCGGCACTGAGGGAGAGAACGGACCGCAAGTTCAAGCAGTGTTAGAACATTTGATGCGAAAGCGCATCCCCTTCATAATCCTTGGAACAGCCATACAAGGTCCAGAGTTAGTGCAAAGTTACGCTGAACGGTTGGCGAAAAAATACGGCTACCGATATGGGATTGATTTTGTGAACTTGGGCTATTTGCCAGGCGGTCAATTGGCTTTGGAGAGGTTCTGTCGCAGCGTTTGGCAAACTAAACCCATTGATTACAAACAAAGACCGCTGACTGATTTGCCTTTAATGAGAAAAGTCCGAACGGCAAAGGACATTGGATTGGTTGCCGAGTTCACTGGTTCTGGGGTTCTGAGTTGGTATGTCCAAACTTTCTGGGGACAGTTCAAAGTCCCACTGGCTCAAGGTTGCACAGGAATTATCGGTCCTGAACAGTTCCCTTACTTGGACACAGGTCAGTTGTCGGGTTTGATGGTTGGGCTGAAAGGTGCAGCGGAGTATGAGGCTTTGCTGAATGTCAAGCGGGAAGGTTTCCGCAGGATGATGCCTCAATCTTTGGGACATTTGGCTGCTTTGTTCCTTATCTTTTTGGGCAACTTAGGTATATGGCTTTTGAGAAGAAGAACTCAAAGGCGAGGGCTGTGACCAAAGGGGTGATAGGAAGGGTGCTGCCAGCGATCAACGAAGATAGTTTCGGGTTGCAGTTGCTAATCTACTGGCTCGGCGCCATTTGCACCCTTGGCATTTACACGGTTCTCTACCGAGAAAACAGGGTCTACCGCCTCTTTGAGCATTTTTACATTGGTTTGGCTGTTGGTTTCGGTCTTGTGATAACCGTCAATGAGGTCCTTGACAAAGTTTGGTGGAAGGCAATGATGACGGAGCAACCTGCTACTGTCGCCTCTTTTGACAGACCGCCAACCGTGAAAGGAGTTGAACTTGACAAAGCCGAAAAGAAGGAAGGGGAAGGTTCTTGGCTTTGGCGCCCATCGGAAACGCCTTCGCTGAGGCTGACCAACATCCCAACTGACTGGGGGATGCCCAACTACATGAAACTTTGGCTCTGGATTGAAAAGCCTGTGCCCAATGGTCAAATCACCTTGAGAATTCGCATTTACAACCCTGACACGAAGAGGACAGTTATGATGAGCAAGGAGATTGAGACCGATTTTTCCGGCTGGCACGAACTTTTGCTGCCCCTGCAGGAATTTGAGATGACGGGTGACCCTTACAGAGCCTTTGAAAAGGTCGGCAAGTATGGCGTTTTGGGGGATGTCACGGGAATTGAATTTGAAGCGAACAAATCATTGCAAACAGCAAATGTGTCCGTTCGGTTGGATGACTTAAGGCATTGCATCGGTTACCGCTGGTGGTGGGCTTTCGCTTTGGTCATCGGCTTGATGTTCTACACCGTCTTCAGCAGGCGTTTCGCTTGGATGAGTAGATTGTCGCTCAGCATAATGATGGGTTTCGGGGCAGGCTACACCTTCAAAGGTTTCTTCATAGAAGTTATCCCTCACATTGAGAAGTCCTTCAAGCCTATCTTCGTCGGTCTTGATGCTTGGAAAGTTGGGGTCAACAACGCCATCTTTGTCGCCGTGCTTTTGTGCGTGATGATTTACTTCTTCTTCAGCGTTGAACATCGCCACCCAGTGATTCGCGAACCTGCAAGGCTCGGTCGGTGGCTTTTGATGCTGACTTTCGGCATCGTTTTCGGGAACACTGTCATGGGTCGCTTCTCCCTATTCATCAGCCGACTTGACTTCCTGCTTCTCCAAAACCCTGTTGAAGCCGATAATTGGAGAAAACTCGGGATGGTGATCGGGTTGGCTATCGTTCTGTTCCTGCTCGCTTTCCTTTCCGTTGAATATGAACGGCGAAGACAACGAACGGCAACTTAGCAGCGGGGGTGAACGAAATTGGTGTGTCAATGGCTTATGTTCTCAAAGCACTTACAAGAACTGGACTTTGAACGGTTGGGAGAGGAGGTCTCAAAGATGGGGTTTGACGGGGTTGACCTAACCGTTCGTAGGGGTGGACACATTGAACCTGAAAACGCTAAGGCTCAGTTGCCAGTAGCAAAAAAGACATTGCAAAAGTTCAACCTGAGTTTGCCGATGATTACCACCAATTTCACCGATCCCACAGAACCGTTTGCCGCTGAAGTCTTTGCAGTCGCAGCCGATTGCGGCGCCAAGTTCATCAAGTTAGGCTATTGGCGCTATCGTGAGTTTGGCTCGTTGCAGCAAATCGTTGATGCTGCTCGGAAATCTTTGGAAGGGATTGCAAAACTTGCGGAGCGCAACAATGTCTGCACGGTAGTCCATACCCATTCTGGCAACTTTTTGACGGCTTCTCCTTTCGTGCTGGCAAAACTTTTGGAAGGTTTTGACCCAGAAATTGTCGGTGCCTATGTTGACGCTGGACACATCTTCGTTGAAGGCGGGCTGATGGGCTGGCAGCAAGGTTTGGAAGTGCTTTCAGGGAAAATTCGTGTCGTTGCTTGTAAGGACTTTGCTTGGTTCCGAGAAAGCAACAGGTGGACGGTGAAAGTCGTTCCCATCGGTGAAGGGATTGTCCGTTGGAAAGAATTCTTTGCCTGCTTAAGGCAAATCGGCTTTGACGGACCAATCTCAGTCCACAGCGAATATGAAGGCTGGACAACCGAGCAGGTGATTTCTCAGACCCGAAAAGACTTACCTTTGTTGAAGCGTTTTGCATCAGAGAGTGACAACTCAGGTTAGTCCCAACACAACCCCGAAGCCTTTGCGTTAAACTTTTGAGCGCCAATTGAGCCAAAGGGGGTTCGCCGGAAAATGATGCGCATCCTTTGCAAGTCAAAAATCCACAGGGCTACAGTGACCGAAGCCAATCTCAACTACGAAGGCTCATTGACCCTTGACCCGCTCCTCATGGAAGCAGCGGGGTTGGTCCCTTTTGAACAAGTTCATGTGCTCAACTTGAACAACGGTGCAAGGTTTGAAACCTACCTGATTGAGGGTGAAAGGGGAAGTGGAACTGTTTGCGTCAACGGCGCAGCGGCAAGACTCGTCCAAGTTGGCGACCCTATCATCGTTTTGGCTTACGCGTTAGTGCCTGAGGATGAGTTAGCAGATTTCACCGCCCGCATCGTTTTCGTTGACGAAAATAACAGGGTGGTCAGAGTTGAAGTCGCAAAAGTTTTGCAAGAAGCGAAGGTGAGTTGAAGGTGGAAGAAGCCCGTGAAGTTCAATGTCGCTGCGGTGAGCGAATTTTCATAGTCCCTTCGGCATCCCTTCGTTGCCCTCATTGTGGGCGGAGGCTGTTTTGGCGATGCTCATGCGGGGCGTTAGTGGAGCGGACTAACATCCGTTGTCCTCACTGTGGCAAAGTGAGGGAGAGCAGACGAACTTCTGCTTACCCTCCATTGAGGCTCAGAACAATTCTGTTGGCAGGTGTCATTGGAGCGGTCGTGTTCACCGCATTGGGGCACGGGCTGGTCAAACTCTTCGCCCGATTTCCTTTATCGGAAGCGGGGACATCCGTCGCAAATGTCTCAGCGCGAGGCGGAAACATGTTGGTGCAGGTGTTTCAGGGCATTTGGTTAATTGTGACCGACGCTATCGGTTGGATAGTGCGAACAATTTTTGCTCATCCGCTCATTCCAGTTTTCGCCATCGCTGGCTTTTTTCTTGCGGCTTTCATCGTCGCCCGCCAACAACATTTTTCACTTCACCGCTTGAAGCGACATTTGTGGAGGCGTTGGCGTGAGTTTTGGGCGAAATGGTCATGAAGAGGAGAGCCAATGAATTCGGTGCAACCAATCTTTGAGGGTCGGATACAAGTCACGGTAGATTGCGAACCGTTCGTTGTAAAGTTCAACCTCTTTCGGCTCAGGCTCAAAAACTTCCTTCACACGAACTAAGTTATCTGCTGCCTCTATCATACTTTTCCACTTGCCAATCGCCTTCCCTGCAGCGATTGCTGCTCCGAAACACGCTGCTTCGCTGACATAGAGAGAGACCACTGGAACACCAAACATGTTCGCCTTCAATTGCAGCCAGAACTTGCTTTTAGCCCCTCCTCCTATGGCTCGGACTTCGTGGACGGTCACACCCGCTTCCTTCAACAACTCCAAGTTGAGCCTCATCTCATAGTTCACACCTTCCAGCAATGCCCTGACAATCTCGTTCCTCGTTGTGCCGATAGTCAGCCCTGCAATGACACCTCTTGACTGCGTGTCCATCCAAGGCGTTCCCGTTGTCGGGGTGAAATGTGGCAGGACAAAAATGTTGGTTGGTTTTTTGCTGGCTTGGGCGACAATGAGGTCATAGACATCAACTCCCATCCGCTCGGCAACTGACTTCTCTTCGGTTGCGAAATTGTCGCGATACCAACGGAGCAAAATTCCACCAGTCCAACTCCATGTCACCGTCACATACAAATCCTCGGCTACATGGGGGTAGCAACAAAAGTTGTTACGGAGCATGATTTCATTCAAAACAGGTTGAGCCATTGCAACGGTTATACAGTCAACCGTGCCAATTGCGTCCATCGCCACATTGCCTTTGACTACACCAGAACCGAGGCAGCCACAGGGTTGGTCATGACCGCCAGTTGCGATTAGGACTTTCGGCGATAAGCCTGTCTCATCAGCAACTTTTGGGTCAACAGTGCCAATTGGCTCCCCCGAAGGCATTGGTCGCGGCAACATGTTCTCGTCAATTCCAGCCGCTTCAAGAACATCGCGACACCATCGCTTCTGGACAACATCAAATCCCATCGTCCTTGAAGCCATTGACCAGTCAATGGCTGGGTCTTTCGCCCCGAGCCGGAAAGAAACGAAATCTTGTATGCAAAGGAACTTCCAAGTTTTTGTAAAGATTTCTGGTCGCTCTTCCTTTAGCCACATCAACTTCGGCACGGTATACATTGGGTGGATTGGGTGACCTGTCAAGGAGAAAACGCGCCATTGCCCCAAAGTCTCTTCCAATTGCTGGGCTTGCCAGACAGGACGAGTGTCCAAGTTGGCAATTGCGTTCATGAGCGTCCGACCGTTAACATCAATGGGAACGACTGTTTCGCTCATGCTTGAAACTGCTATCGCCTCCACTGGGTCTTTTTCACCTGCTTGTGCAACTGCCTCGGAGATGGCTGCCTTAGTTGCCTCCCAGATTTGTTCCGCATCTAACTCAACCCAGCCAGCAGGTCCTGGGTAAATCAACGGATACTCGTGGTAACTTTGTCCCAAAATTTCTCCGTCCTCATTGAAGACAACAGCCTTGACCCCTGTCGTCCCTGTGTCCACTCCCATCAAACTCATCGCCTTCACCTCCACAATCAGTTTTAGCGTTTGTAGCAGTAAAAACTTTTACAGCACCTGATGGAGAGCGCAACTTTGGTGTGAGAGAACAAATGGGGTGGTGAGGCTCCTGCCGAACAGGGAACGACAGCGAATGGCGAATAGCGATTGGCGAGTAGAGAATGGTTTTCCTGGAGGGCAGTGCTCCTGCACTGCCGAAAAAATTCGGTGCTTAACTACTGCACTCCGCACTCGGCACCCCGCAATGGACATTGCACCCCGCACTTAGCACTCCGCACATTTTTGCCCACCTCTGCACGCATGCACGCTTGCACGCATATCGGCTGAAACCAACACATGAGTAATTTAGTGCTCAACTTGTGTTAAAATCAAGTTGGCATTCACTAAGGTTACGGCAAGGGGGATGAGAAGTATGGAAGTCGTCATTTTGCCTGATGCTGAGGCTGTAGGCAAAGAGGCAGCGCGTCGGATCGCCGAATTAATTCGTCGCAAGCCCAACTGCGTTTTGGGACTGGCGACAGGCTCTACGCCCATCCCTTGCTATCGTGAACTCATCCGAATGCACAAGGAGGAAGGACTTGATTTCTCTCTTGTCACGACTTTCAACTTGGACGAGTATTACCCCATTGACCCCCGCCATCCGCAAAGTTACCGTTATTTCATGGACGAAAACCTTTTCAACCACATCAACATTGACAAGTCTCACACCTTTGTCCCCTACGGTCTGGCGCCAGACCCTTACGAGCATGCTGAGTGGTATGAAGAGCAAATCAAAAAGGCTGGAGGCATTGACATCCAAATCTTGGGCATCGGTCACAACGGTCACATCGCCTTCAATGAGCCGGGTTCATCCCTCGCTTCACGCACCCGAGTTAAGACTCTGACCCGCGAAACCATTGAAGCCAATGCCCGCTTCTTTGACCGCCCAGAAGATGTTCCCCGCTACGCCATCACTATGGGCATCGGAACAATTTTGGAGGCTCGGGAAATTATCTTGCTGGCGACTGGGGAGGGTAAAGCAGATGCAGTTGCAAAAGCGATTGAGGGTCCGGTTACAACCATGTGCCCAGCATCAGCATTACAACTGCATCCGAGAGTCACTTTCATCCTTGATGAACCCGCCGCTTCAAAACTCCAACGCAAGGACTACTACATGTATGTCCACGAGATGGCAGAGGCGCTGAAGAAGCAGATTTTGGAAGCACGATTGCGCGTGTGATGCAGGGACGAACACTTACACCCTTCCACAAAATTTACGAACTTGTGCGCTAAGGAGTGAAAGGGATGGGAACCGCTTACACGCCGGGGTTAACTATTAGTGCTGATACCGTCGTTCGCAAGGTTAGGAGGTTGCCGTTGAAAGGTCAGGTTCTCGTTCAAGTCGGTGACCAAGTTGAACCTGACACCGTTATCGCCCGAACCGAATTGCCAGGTCCTGTTACGACCGTTAGAGTTGCTGAACGGCTTGGCATTGAACCGAGGGAACTACCCAAATACTTGCTGAAACAAGTGAGCAATAAAGTCCAAGCAGGCGAAGTTATTGCTGAGCGGAAAAGTTTCTTTGGATTGTTCACATCCCGCGTTACATCGCCAATAACCGGCACAATTGACTTCATTTCAGAAGCAACAGGCAACATCGGGATTCGGCATTTGCCTACCCCTGTTGAGGTCACTGCTTACCTGCGCGGCTTGGTCGTTGAAGTCTTGCCTGAAGAAGGAGCAGTCGTCGCCACAAGAGGGGTTTTCGTTCAGGGCATATTCGGTTTGAGCGGGGAAAGGCACGGTCAAATAGCGCTTCTCACTAATTCCCCCGACGAGGTTGTTTCAGACACCAAAGTGAGTGACGAGCATAAAGGGAAAGTGCTCATCGCCGGCGCTTTAGCCCATTGGCGTTTGATGGAAGCAGCAAAGCAAGTGGGCGCAGTCGCTTTAGTGACCGGTGGCGTCCTTGACACCGACATCAAAAAACTCCTCGGCTACGACATTGGCGTTGCCATTACCGGACATGAACTCTTGCCTTTCACCCTAATCGTCACCGAAGGTTTCGGGGAAATCGCAATGGCTAAGAGAACTTTTGAGTTGCTGGCAAGTCAAGAAGGCAGAGAGGCATCGGTCAACGGAGCGACTCAAATTCGCGCCGGTGTGATTAGACCTGAAGTGGTGGTGCCGAAAGATACAAAGTTGACTTTAGATGGCTTACAAGCACCTGAAAGGGACGAATTCGCTGCAGGTGAGTTGAACATGGGAACCCCTATTCGGCTCATTCGCGCCCCTCACTTTGGCTCATTAGGTCGCGTGGTTGCTTTGCCGCCAGAACCGCAAGAAATTGAAACGGAAACGAAAACGCGAGTCTTGGAAGCGGAGTTGGTCACGGGTGAAAAGGTTATCGTCCCGCGAGCCAATGTTGAAATTTTCCCTCATGAGTGAGACTGCCTTCAGCAGCGTTCAGGTGACCCATCAAGTTCATTTCTCTCAGGATGACGACAGAGAGTGTTCTAAAACTCTTCATGCCACTGGCTTCAGTGGTTGATGACGAAATTTTTGAGCGCCGAATTTATTCGGCGACTGGGAGGGCGAACCTTTGGTGAGCCCAAATCTTTCCCGATCTGCCAATTTGCCGACCTCACGACTTGCCGAAAACTTGGCTCGGCAAGAGCCTCGCCCTCCCATATCCTGTCCCGTGTCCCTTGTCCCGTGCCCAGTTTTAAGTCGGTGGCTACAAAAACGAAGCCTGCTAAAGTAGGCTACGAAACTGGATGGCGCATCTCCTGATGCGACGAGAATTTTTCGGCGGCGCAGGAGCACTGCCCTCCAGAAAAACCAGTCGCCAATCGCTATTCGCCATTCGCCGTTCACCATTCACCATTCGCCATTCGTTATGGTCTTTGACTCGGCAAGATTTGTCCACCAACTCTAAGTCGGTGTCTGAAGGGACGAAGCCTGCTGAAGCAGGTTGAAAAGGTAGCAGGCTTTAGCCTACTTTGAACTCTTAGCCACCAACCTCAGGTGAGTAGTCAAAACTGCTTGCCACTTGCTATTTGCTGTTCGCTATTCGCCAATCGCTACTCGCTATTCGCTGCCGTTTTGGCTCGGCAGAAGCCTCTCTCCCATTTTTCCCGTCCCTCGTCCCACGACCCTCGTCCCGTTAAAAGTCGGCGCTCAATTTCTGCGTCATCAACTACTGACTGAAGTCCGTAGCATGGATGACTCATTTTGCGCTGGTGACAATGAAATGAAGCCTGTGGCACGAAGCCACAAACAGGACTTTCAGAACACTTTCATGACAATAGGTGAATAACCTGACACTGCGGACTCAGTTGCAGGTGAAAAATTAACGGAAGAGGGCGAACGCTTCTTCACCAAGTTTGGGTGAGGATGGGGAAGTTTTTAAAGCGCCTTTGTCGGCACGGTGACTTTGATGACGGAGGAGGTAAGGTGGGCATGAAGGCAAAGTTGGCAAAAGGATTGTTCGCCAAGCCGAAATTCATCCGCTACGACGCAGATTGCCTCACCATTGAAAACACTGACTTGTTCCTGTTCAGCGGCGCTGTTCACTACTTCCGAATGCCCAAACCTCTATGGCGCGACAGGTTGCTTAAAGTCAAGAGGGCGAGTTTCATCGCTGTTGAAACCTATGTGGCTTGGAATTGGCACGAGCAGAAAGAGGGAAAGTTTGATTTGAGTGACTTGGATGCCTACTTGTCCTTGGCTCAGGAGTTCGGCTTCTACACCATCGTTCGCCCAGGACCTTACATTTGCTCAGAGTGGGACATCGGTGGTTTCCCCCGTTGGCTTCCGCAAAAGCGCTTCCCCTTCCGAACCGATCACCCAGACAGCATCGCTTGGAGCGACCATTGGTATTCAGCCGTCATGCCTGTCATCGCTCGCCACCAGATCACTAAAGGCGGACGGGTGATTTTGGTGCAACTTGAAAACGAATACGACTACTCTGGCTTGCCCGACGATGTGATGCACCGCTACTTGACTGAACTTTACAAATCCGCCGTCAAGCACGGGATTGAAGTGCCCATGTTCACTTGTTGGACTCATGTCGCTCGGAGAAACGATGACGAAGTGATGGCTCGCATTTTTGACACTTGTAACTTTTACACGGGCTGGAACTTTGAATGGACTAAGGGTGCCCTTGCCAAGTTGCGCGAGGAAGAACCTAATAGCCCTTTGATGGTCACGGAACTACAAGGAGGCTGGTTTACTCAGTTTGGAGACACATTGCTTTCTCATCAAAGGGATGACCTATCGCCAGCCCAGTGCAATGCCTTGACGAAATATCTCATCGCTCACGGCTTGAGTGCCTTGAACTACTACATGCTCTTTGGCGGCACGAACTTTGACTATTGGGGCGCTCGGCATATAACGACAACTTACGACTACGCAGCACCTATTAGAGAGCCCGGTGGTCTTTGGGACAAATACTACGCTGTTAAACTCATCGGTGACTTCCTGCGATGCTTCGGTGCAGACTTGGCAAGGGCTAAACCGAATCATGAGATAGTTCGCTCCGATAACGAAGCAGTGAAAGTCTTCGCAAGGGTTCACAACGATCATGGCTACTTGTTCGCTTGGAACCCGACGACCGAATGGCAGAAGGCAAAAATCTCCGTAACTTTGCCGAAGGGAGAGAAGATTGCTTGTGACGAACCTGTAGTATTGCCACCGAGGGATTTGAAAATCCTGCCCGTGAATTTCTCCGTTGGGGCAAAGAAAGTTGCCTTGACAACTTTGGAAGTTCAGTCGGTCGTCAAAGTCGGCAACAAATGGGTTATGGTCGTTTACGGCGACATTGCTCTGGATGGGACACCTTACCAAATCCGCTTCGCCGACGGGTTTGAATTGCGCGGGAACTTGAAGAAATGCGATGAAGTCATCAACATCGGCGACGATTTGCAGATTATCGTCATCACCCGCCAACGGGCGGGTCGGACATGGCGGATTGAACCTGAAAACTTGCCCGCACTGGAAATGCTCAAACCCGACACCCATCACGGACTCATCGTCTCGGATGCCTATCTGCTGAGGGAAGTCACTGTTTCGGAAGAGCGCATTGAGTGCGCCTTTGAAATTGTGCCGGGCAAAACCAACTTCCTTGCATTGCTCCCAGAACTTCCCAAGTCGGTTTTGGTTGACGGCGAGGAAGTCAAGTTTAAGGTTGACGAGGTGAAAGGTTGTGTCAGGTTCATTGTGAAGGCTGAGCAAATGCCTGTAGATTTCATCCCGATTTCATTACTGAAATGGCGAAGCGAAGCGGTGATCGCAAAGGATGGGAAGATGGCAAAACGAGCGAAAGGCGACTCCCTTCTCACAACCATCGCTCCCCTTGACGACATGAATTGGCGCGACAATGGATTCTACCGATACGAGACCGAGTTTGTCTGGGATGGTAAGGCAGAAACGCTTCTGCTCACTGCTTATGCTCCAGACCCAAAACTCGTTTTGCTTAACGGTAGAGTTGTTTCGGAAGCCAGCAACAACTTCCGAAGTGCTCAAGTTCCGCTAAAAATTTATGCCCGCAAAGGTCGGAACACCCTCACAGTGCTCTACGAACAACCCGGGCGACCAAACGGCGGACCAGGCATGAACGAGTTGAAGGGAATCTCTGGGGCAATACTGGTAGGCGAAAGGGCAAAAGAACTCTCTGAATGGCGAATGAAGAAGGCTGAGCGAATTGATGAAAGCGCACCGGAGATTAAACCAGAGTTTGAAGATGCGTCTTGGGTTAAGGTCCGAGTCGGGCACGGTCACCAACCCGAGATCGGTGTCCGCGAGTGTGCTTGGTTCCGAACTGAATTCACCCTTGACGAAATTGAACCTGACTTGGCGCTGTTGTTTGAGGGCGTTGACGACAACGCTTGGGTCTGGCTTAACGGTCAAAAGATTGGCGAGCATTTCGGTTGGGATGAACCTTTCGTCCTTCCCATCGCTAAAGCAGCAAAAGTTGGGCGAAATGTTTTGGTCGTCGGAGTTGAGAACAAAGACGGACCAGGAGGCATCTATGCTCCCGTCAGACTTGTCCGAACCTCTCGGTTGGTTCAATTGACGCAATGGAAGGTAGCAAAGGGTTTGACAGGCGAACACGAGAACTGGCACTCAAACAAAGCGTCCGACCGCAGTTGGCGAAAAATTTTCGTCGGGCAAAAACCTCCTGCCCGTGAAGGAAGCATCATTTGGTATCGCGCTCGGTTCTCTGTCCCCAAAGTTGAGAATTGGAACATCCCTTGGCGATTGGTTTTGCACGCTTCTGGGGACGGAAACATTTGGCTCAACGGAATCCACATCGGTCGCTACCAAGAGCAAGGACCGCAGCGCGAATTTTACCTACCTGAATGCTGGCTCAAATTTGATGGCGAAAACCTTTTGTCCATCGCCCTTTGGTCAACAGAGGGAGTTCCAACTATAACGGCTCTGCGCGTGGAACTGTATGACGAGTTCGCCGTGAAACAAGTCAAGATTTCATTCATCGTAGGGCACTAAAACTGCACACGCTGTTGGCTTCAGCCAATATGGGTGCAAGCGTGCATGCGTGCAAGGGTGCA
>Ga0209393_1000344_pt1 | contig 23407 bp, 18 predicted proteins | sample SSWtaG_2_FD_184117 | JGI IMG/M metagenome (GOLD analysis project Ga0209393, IMG submission 184117) | Hot spring microbial communities from Sandy's Spring West, USA to study Microbial Dark Matter (Phase II) - SSWsed_130316 (SPAdes)... | ecosystem: Environmental > Aquatic > Thermal springs > Hot...
CTTTTTCTTATCTTACCTTTTTCTCTTTTTTTATATTTTACCTTTTTAGCTTCTTTTTTAGCTTCCTTCCTTCATTTTTCACCTACCCTTTTAGAGGTTACGAGGAAAGGAATAATAAATTATTTTTTTATTTATTTATCAATTCTATCTTTCTATTATCAATTCTATCTTTCTATCTTTATAATTAAAAAATAGTTTGCAAATTTTCAAAAATTTTTAGCAACAATAGACTATTGATTTTTCTTTTTTTCAAGTTTTCTTAATAAAAAAAGTAAAAAACACAAAATACATCACAAAATAAAAATTCACCTTTCAGATTTTTCAGTTTCAGGCTTACGCTTGAAGGATTTAGCAATATAAACGTTATCCTTAATAATAGATTCGGCTACTTTTTCTTTTACTCTTTCCAAAAGCTCCTCCCGAACAATAGAAATATTTTGCGGAGCTTCTATACCTATCTTCACACTTCTTCCCTCAACTCCAACAACTTGCACAATTATATTTTCTCCTATAATTATTCTCTCCCCTACCTTCCTTTTCAAAACCAGCATAGAAGTCCCTTTCTCCTAATAATAAAATTTAAAAATTTTAGATAAAATTTAAAACCAAAACTAAAAATCCCTGCCTTATACCTACTCTCTTTTTCTTTACACTCTTTGATAGCCTTTCTAATCAATTTTCCTTCCTAAATATTCCTTTCAGAGGAAGAAAATAAAGAAAAGTAAAAGTAAATGAGCTTTTATAATTTCAGGATAATTCAGAATTTATGATATTTTTTGGAAAACAACAGATTTTCCATCGTAATCAACTACAACCTCATCTCCCTCTGAAATTTCACCTTTTATGAATTTTAGTGATAGCTCATCTAATATGTATTTTTGAATTGCACGCCTTAGAGGTCTTGCTCCAAAAGATGGATCATACCCGACATCAGCGATGAAATTTTTGAGAGAGTCAGTAAAAGAAAATTTTATCCTGCGATCCTCTGCTCTCGCTCTTACTTTGTCAAGTTCAAGCTCAACTATTTTGAGAAGCATTTGCCTATCGATTGGTTTAAAAATCACTATCTCGTCTATTCTGTTTATAAATTCAGGTCTAAAATAAGACAAAAGAAGATTTCTTATTTTTGATTTAGCAACATCAAAACTCTCACGCATTATAATATCGCTACCAAGATTAGATGTCATAATTATAACAGTGTTCCTGAAATCAACAGTTCTTCCTTTTGAGTCTGTAAGGCGACCGTCATCAAGAACTTGCAGAAGGACGTTAAAAACTTCTGGATGGGCCTTTTCAACCTCATCAAAAAGTATAACAGAAAAAGGTTTTCTCCTCACAGCTTCCGTGAGTTGTCCACCCTCCTCGTATCCGACGTATCCCGGTGGAGCTCCGATAAGACGAGCAACAGAATGTTTTTCCATGTATTCTGACATATCAATTCTTATAAGAGCATTTTCATCTCCAAAGAGAAATTCGGCAAGAGCTTTGGCGGTCAGAGTTTTACCGACACCAGTGGGTCCTAAAAATAAAAATGAACCGATAGGTCTTTTTGGATCTGAAAAGCCAGCTCTGGCTCTTCTTATTGTGTTCGCAATCAAAGAAATCGCTTCATCCTGTCCAACAACTTTTCTTGACAAAAACTCCTCCATCCTTGCTAACTTTTCTACTTCTTCCTCTTTCATCCTTTCAACTGGAATCCCTGTCATTTTTGCAACGAGCCTCATGATATCATCTTCCGTCACTTGGTCAGAGATTAGTTTGTCTTTTATATTTTCCCACTCCGCATTAAGCTTTTCAAGTTCTCGCTTTAAATTTGGGATTTCTCCATATGTTATTCTTGCTGCTTTTTCGTAATCTCCCAAACGAGTTGCCTTTTCCGCCTCATATTCAATTTCAGATATTTTATCTTTCAACTCTCTTATTCTTTCGAGAAGTTTCCTTTCATTATCCCACTTTGCTCTGAGTTCAGAAAGTTTTGCTCTCAAATCAGCTAATTTATCTTCTATATCTTTTATTTTCCTTTCTATTTCTTGCTTTTCTCTTGGAGAAGCTGTGGAAAGCTCCATATTAAGGGCTTGCTTTTCAACTTCAAGTTCAGATATTTTCTTTTCAAGATCATAAATTGGGGCTGGTAAGCTCTCAATTTGCATTCTCAAAGAACTCGCAGCCTGATCTATAAGGTCGATGGCTTTATCTGGCAGTTTCCTATCTTGAATATAACGAGCAGATAACTTTGCAGCTGCAACAATAGCTGAATCAGAAATCTTCACTCCGTGATGAACTTCATACTTTTGCTTCAATCCTCTCAGAATTGAAATTGTTTCCTCAACCGTTGGTTCTCTTACATAAATAGGTTGAAGACGTCTTTCAAGTGCCGGGTCTTTTTCTATGTATTTTCTGTATTCGTCAACTGTTGTTGCTCCTATCATTCTTATTTCTCCACGAGCGAGAGGAGGTTTTAGTATGTTTGCAGCATCAATCGCTTGCCCCTCCGCTCTCCCAGCCCCGATAAGATTATGAACCTCATCAATAAACAAAATTATCTCTCCATTGCTTTCTTGAACCTCCTTTAAAACAGATTTAAGTCTCTCCTCAAACTCACCTCTGTATTTTGCACCGGCGAGTAAAGATGTCATATCAAGCTGAAAAATTTTTTTTCCTTTTAGTGGTTCCGGAACATCCCCTTTCGCTATCTTTTGAGCAAGCCCCTCAACTATTGCCGTTTTTCCAACACCAGGATCACCTATAAGAACAGGATTATTCTTTGTTCTCCTCATAAGAACTTCAATTACTCTTCTTATTTCATCCTCACGACCTATCACAGGGTCAAGTTTTCCCTGAGATGCAAGGGCAGTCAAATCTCTTCCAAATCTTTCAAGTGATGAGCCTTCTGCTAAATCTTCTTCTTTACTTTCAACCTTTTTCCCTTTTCTCAAATCGAGAATGTATTTTTCGACTTCTGATGGGCTTATTCCTTCCTGCACGAAAACCCTCATAACGGGGTCATATTCAAGAACAGAAATGAAAAGATGTTCCGTTGATACATAGTTATCTCCAAGTCTGTTTGCAACATCTTCTGCACGAGACAAAACCTTCCTCATCGGAGGAGATATATAAATTTCAGAGGAATCTCCAAAAACTTTTGGAAGACGAGCAATTTCTGCGTCTAATCTTGATATAAGTCTTGAAGGGTCTTTTCCGAGGCCTTTTATTACACTTGACATAGGACTTTTCACAAGAACATATGCAAGATGTTCAGGAAAAACTTCACCATTTCCTCTTTTTCTTGCAACCTCAGCTGATTCCTCTATTATCTCTTGTGCGCGAGTTGTAAATTTATCAAAACGCATATTTTGAAATTTTAATTCAAATCATCCTTTAGAAAATTTTTTCACAACAATTCAAAAACGAGAGTTAATAAAAGAGAAGATAAAAGACGAAAACAAACCAACTATCGAGAAGTTAAAAAGATAAGTTGAAATCTAAGAAACTAAAAGTTCTAATACATCAAAGAATTCTTCAATCTTTCTGACTTTCTCACTTTCTTGAATTTCTTTTGTGGTAATAACAAACGTTCCATCTGTATCAACTTCTGCTATAGCCCTTCCTTTCTTTGGTGGCTTCTTGACAATAAGTCCCCATCCTCATCTAAAGTTATAAAAAATAAACTGCTGTCCTGTCTTTCTAAAATTTTTCCCCGCATTATCTCAAAACCTGATTCACGAACTTTATCAGAAATCGCTTCAAGAATAATTTTTTCTAATAATTTACCTTTGAAAGGTTTCCATGATTGTTCCACATCTTTGCCTTGTTTTTGAATTTCTTCACGATATATATTCTTAGCTTCATTCAAAATATCAGACAAATGTTTTATTCCCCTGATTTTAATTTGCTCTCTTATATATCTTTCAACAGATTCTATGCCAGTTTCATCTTTTGCTTTACCTTTCATAATAATTCCATTTGATTTTCAAATTCTTTATCTGATTCTTTATCTGCCCCTGCTTTTCATCGCCCGGCTTCCTAACGATGATAAGATACTTAAAACCTCTTAAATAAAAATTATGCTGTATCGCCTTACTATGCCAAAATGGTGTATTAGATGATTGATTTCTGCGAACCACACAAACAATATCAAGAGGTTCAAAGTATTTAGTCAATCGCTCATAAACTTTAAAGCCAACGGGTATAAAGATACCTTTTGCCCACTGGTCGCCGATTAACCAAGCAAGAACCTTTCCACTTTTCAGAACTCTATGACATTCAACCATAACTTTCTCAAGCTCATCAAAGAATTTTTCTTCAGTAGCTGGAATATGACCGATGTTGAGAGGGTGGTCATTCCTTCTTCTTTGCAAACATCAATTGTAGCTCCCATGTGGCAAACTGCTCCTTAGTGATAAACAAATCAAATGGTATATCTACAAGCTTTGGAACAAATACAACTTAACTGGGAAAGGGGAACGCAAATAAGAACTGTTCAGACTCACGTCAGGCTTGAAGTGGTAATGGCAACAGTTCAGATAAACGACTTGACCCCCTGGTAATGATAAAGGAAAAAATAAGGATAGGTATTACACATTCTCTTCTAAGGAAGCTCTCCAAGGGGGATTGGGAGAAGTATGGGAAGGTTAGTAGGTATATGATGTAGCATTTATGTGGGAGCATAAGGCATATTCGGTGGGTTTTCCGAACTGCCTCGCAGTAAAATCAAACGCTCAAAATCATACTATACCTTGGAAAGATAAATCAACAAAAGATAAGTCACAATTCCATTTTTCGTCCAAAACAAAGCTACATATGAGGAATTTTCCTTATCTTACATACTGCTCATTTTTTTCGCAATGATTCAAAAATGAGAATTGAAGACATAAAAATAATGCAGGCAGAAAATAAGACAGTATCAAGAAAGAGAATATAAACAAATTTTTTACTCACAAATCTTGTAAGAGTTGGCAAAAAAATGTGCCCCAGAGAAGAAAGAAAAGTTAGAGCAATAATAAGTAATTTCAGATTTTTATGAAGACAAGTTATGGAAAAGAGAAAAGTAAGGATGAAAATAACGCTCGCCTGACTCCATGTGTGAAAATGCATAACTTCAAGAAAATGAACCAAAGATAAAGGAGGAAGCATCCCCTCCGGATCACCAAAGTAGTATTTTAGTGTGTTTTCAAACCCAACTCCTTTTTTACTTACGTGATATGCAAGGTTCACAAAAGGACCAAAAAGTCCATATAAAGCGAAGAAAAAAATAGGAAGTTTCACCACAAAAGGAAATTCACATATATCTAAAAACTTTCTTTTGTTTTCTGAACTCATATATGAATTAATTCACCCCCTATTTTTCTTTTCTTTCATCTTTACTTTTAATCTTTACTTTACTTTTTAAACCCCTTTTTCTTTACTTTTTAAATTTATTTTTTATTCTCATTTTACTTTTCTCTTATGACTTTTCCTCCTGTGTTTTTGACAAAATGCTCGCATTTTTCCCATATCAAGCAGAGCGTAGACAATAGATCAGAAAATTCAGCACTTTCATTATGAATAACCGCAGTCTTCACTTTATTTCGCACAAATCTTTTTGAAATCGGGTCAAAAATCAAGCTATAATCTGAATTCGCGTCAGAAACAGAAACAGCTCCACGAATAGAAAACCTTCTATCAAAAATCTTAACTTCTCTTTCTTTTGAGAAGAAAAACGTAGACCACCCAAAATATATATCAAAATCGGAAAATCCTTGACTGAAAAGAAAAGCTTTCACAGCATCAACAACATATCCCTTCCAAATACCCCCAAGATCAGCTTTTCCGTCTGACCTCCAATATATATCAAAAAGGTTTATAAAATCTCTCAAAAGCTCGTATTTTTTTATGAGTGAAACTATTCTCTGAGACTTTGAGTCAGAAAAATAAAAATCTTCAAATTCAGAGGAAATTTCAGAAATAAAAGAGTTAAGTTCATCCAACTTGGAGAACCTTCCCTGAAAATCATATATATCAACACAAAGATAGGAATCTCCAACAAGATAACACTTCGAGAAAATTGAAGGCAAAGAAGAGAGAGAAGAGTGGGATATGGATGAAGAAGGATAAAAAGCACCTTTTTTTGTTTTTATTTTCACGAAGCCCGTATCAATTCCACGTGATATAGCAAGAGCTTTTTTAACAACACGAGTTGTAGCCCAAGCAGACAAAGTAGCCCCCTTTATATTCCTTATATCTTTTCCAACAGAAACCGGGTCTTTTTCTGATTTGCCAAAAAATTGTTTCAAAAACATCTTAGACCTTATCTCTCCTCCTCTGGTCTCCCTATATACAAGAACATCAATGTAAGAAATTTCCGGTAAATCTTTCTCCCGTGATATACACACAAGAAAAGTAATTGGCATCTCTTTTCCTATTTCATTCAAGATTGCACAGAAACCAGCTATTTTTTGTGGGTCCTGAGTATCACGAACCAGTGTAGCCTCAAAAATCCTTTCATCAACAGAAGGTTTTACAGGATGCAAAAACGATAGGAATTTATCACTATCAGATATTTCAAGTTCAGCGTATTCAAAAAGAGAGGATGTAGGGAAGACGCTCCGTGCTACATCCATCATTTTCTTTTCAAAGGAAAGCGTCTCCCCCAAAAGAATATATGTTACCAAAAGTGAAAGCATAGATTACTTTTAATCGTTAATCAGAGCCCAAAAGCAAATCCCAAAAGAAAAACATTCTGAACAGGCTTATCTTTCTGCTTTGTCAGCTCATAAGACACAGAAAAAACCCAAGTATCAGTAGGTCTATAAGCTAAACCCGGAGTTATCCTGAAAACGAAATCAGACTTCGTTTTTAATTCTGTTTCCCCCTTTTCTATTTCAATTCCTGACACCAGTCCAGAAAACGAGACGATCTCAGGGCGTAAGAATAAAACAAACTTTGAAGAATCGTCAATATATAGCGGAGTATTTTTGAGAAAAGAAGGGAAAAACTTTAGTCTTATAAGGATCCAACCTCCGTGTTTTACATCGGCAAGGACATCTTTTTTTACAGTCATCTCAAGCTCAATTTCAGCATTTCTTTCAACTTTAACACCCGTTGCTCCTTCCGTAAATAACACCTCAACCTCTTTGTTATATATTCTCCTTCCAATTTCGTTTATCACATTACCAAGTTTTCCGAACCGAGTATATGCATATTCACCTTCTATATCTAAAAACGGAAGGATTTCTGATTTGAAGTCAAAAGCAGCAGTCCAAACATTAGCAGAAGGCAAGAAAGATGGAGTATATCTTCCAAAATACCCTGAGATTCCTATTTCATGCCCAAGAGCGGGAGAGAAAAAGAACCTTCCAGTCAAAGCCTTTTCTTTCTTTGAGTCCAAAGCAAAGTTCCCAAAGCGAGGTTTTATAACTCCCTCAACTTTGAGCATGTTGTGATGAGACTCATCTGCCTGTTCGTGCTGAGAAAGATAGAACTCAATATCATGTTCCAAGGTCACACCATTTACCACATATAATTCATATCCTGCAAGAGAATTTCCAACATCAAAATTACCGGTAAAACCCAGACCAATTTCGGTCCAAGCGGTTTTTTCTGGTAGAACAGTTCTATCTCTTACAGATAGAGGTCTTCTTGCTGGTTCCCACAGATCATCATCGTGCAGAATATTGAATCTACCAACTGGGGGCAAGATTGCTCCGATTCTGAAACGCAGGGGCCTTGCATATTCCAACTCTCCCCACATCTGCTCAAGCTTTATTTCCGACCCACGAGAACCTTCAATTTCTGTTTTCATCTCAATAGGTTTATCTTTTTGTGGAGATAAGTTCTCTTGAAGTTCGAGGAGTCCGAACCTTTCAAACTCAAGTTCTGTATAGAACCTAAGTTTTTCCTTTACCGTAGCAGAGAAAGTAGGAACTATTCTTCGTAGTGTGAATGTTGTTGTATCTTTTGAGATTTCAAGGCGAGTTGAGCCATAGGCTCCAACTGCTATTCCTCCTTCTCTTTCATAGGCAAAAGATAGTTTTACAAATAAAATAGAATGAATCAGAAATAAAGATAAGAAGGGTGATAATAATAAGAATCCTGATTTTGATATTGATAGTAAGGCGGAGGATTTTTTGATACAATTTGAGTTCAGCGCTTGCGAGTTGCCTTTTTTATTTCTTTTTGTTTTTTCTTTCTGTGTGGTATTTTTATTTTTCATTTTATTTTTCATTTTTCAACCTCCAATTTTTATGATAATGAAAATCATTTTCAATTTCTCAATTTTCAAAAAAATTTTTATTTTTGAGCCAATTATAAATGTTTCCCTTAATCCCACTTTTGATATTATGATCTTACTAAATGAAAATTATTATCAATTAGTTCTCAAAAGTATATTTGCCCTTTCTAAAATCACAAATTACCAAAAATTTTCTTTCTGAACAAAAATGAATTGTATGGAAATAATTCAAAGAGACGAGGAAACCATAAAGAAAGTAAAAGATATAAGCATATTTAGGTTCATACCCCAAGAGGAGTTCAAAAATTGCCAAAATTACATTAACATCATAAGGTTCAAAAAAGGAGAAGATATAATAAGGCAAGGCGAAATAACCGGTGGAATTTTCATCGTACTTGAAGGTAAAGTATCAGTAATAAGGGATTCAGTAAAATTAGCAGAACTTGAAAAGGGAGAAATTTTTGGTGAGGGAGAAATTTTATTTGGAAGGCCAGCTTCTGCAACGATAAAAGCAGAAGAAGATGGAACCCAAGTGGCATACATAATCAGAGGAGCTCTTGAAGCACTTGAAAAATCTGCACCAAGATTTACAACGATTTTTTACAAAACAATCGCAAGGATTCTTATGGAAAGACTCATCAACCTTGATACAGAGTATGTGAATATAGTGTCAAAACTTAAAAATGCAGAAGAGGCACAAAAAATCAAGCAACTTAGAGAAAAAATTTTTAAAACACCCTGACTAACTAAAATCTCAATCAATCAAAAAACAAAATAATAACAAACAAAAAAAAGAAAATTGAATAAATCAAATGTGAACCAAAATTCCCTAATAAAAAATAAAATGATAGAGATATTTGTTGCTACACAAAATAAACACAAGCAGAAAGAAATAAAAGATATACTGAAAATAATATCAAAAGATATAAAGAGAGAAATAATACCGGTTTTCCCATCAGAAAAGGAGAAAGTGCCAGAAGAAGGAAAAACTTATTTTGAAAATGCATTTTCGAAGGCAATATGGTGGATTGAAAATAAAAAAGTAAATATACCTGTCTTATCAGAAGATTCAGGACTTGAAATCTTTGCACTTGGAAAATACCCAGGAGTGATGTCATCTCTTATACCTCACAAAGACGCGACAGATAAAGATAGATGCTTATTTATACTACAAAAAATGAAAGGAATATCTAAAAGAGATGCAAGATATGTGTCTTGGGTTGTTCTGATTTTACCTCAGGAAAATTATTGGATAGCAGATTATGGAGAAACCTACGGAATAATAATAGATGAAATTAGAGGAGAAAATGGATTTGGCTACGATCCTATATTTTTCTCAACGGAGCTACAAAAAACTTTCGGAGAAGCTAACCAAGAAGAAAAAAATCTTGTATCCCACAGGATGAGAGCTATATCAAAATTCAAAAAAGTTTTTGAGAAATTATAATTGATTGAGAAATTATAAAAAAAATTCGAAATTTGCAAAAACAAAAAATGAAAGTAAGGACTTTTGTAGGAATCAAAATTCCTCAAGAGCTATCATCAAAAATATTCAAATTCAGTTCAGAAAAGCTCAAAAATATAAAAGGGAAAATAAAACTTGTAGAAGAACAAAACCTACACATAACTTTGCTGTTTTTAGGTGAAATAGAGCAAAATAAAATCAGTGAAATAATAGATGAACTTAAAAAAATAAAACACGAGAGATTTTCAATAAAAATAAAGGGTTTGGGATTTTTCCCGTCTCACGAACTTCCAAGAGTAATCTGGTTAGGTTCTGAAAGCCCCCAGATAACGAACTTATATGATAAAATAAAAAACAAGCTTAAAATATTTGTTCAAAAAGATGATTCAAAATCATTTGTTTCACACATAACGATAGCCAGAGTTAAATCTCACATTTCACCTGCAGAAACCAAAAAACTCTTGGACGAAAACGGACAATTAGAATTTGGAGAATTTGAGGTAAAAGAATTTCATCTTTTTGAAAGCAAACTTACTCCTCATGGACCGATATACAAAATAATAGAGTCTTTCAAATTGGAATAAAAATCTATATCAAAGATGTCAAAAAAGAAATTTTTTATCTTTCCCATTTGAGCGTATTTTCTAATATTGTGTAAAAAATTGCGATATTCTTTAACCCAGATATAGAAGATATAAATCCACAAGCAGAATTTAACTTTTCAAAATCTGTATCAAATCTATAAAGATGTATGTAATCTGCATTTGAAGCTCTGGCAGTCTCTGAATCTACGAAACTATCTCCAACAACGAAAACTTCATCTCTTTCGAGTCCTAAATTCTCAAGAACAAAATCAATAACTTTTGGGTTTGGTTTAAGCACCACTTTATCTTTATCTAAAATATCACCCTCTCCCAAAACTAAATCTACAAGGTCATGAATTTTAAAATGTAAAATCAGTTCTCTCAAAATATCTCCTTTCTTGTTAGAAAGTATAGCTATTTTATAGTTTAGCTTTTTGAGGAATTCAAATGTTTCTTTTACTCCGGGAGCAAGAAAAGTTTTTTTCAAAAAAACTTTCCTATATCTTTCCCGAAAAATTTCAACAGCTTTTTCAGCTTTATCTTCTCCCAAAGTCAATCTGAAACAATCATAAAGAGGTAGTCCTATCAATTTTTCAATACCAGCTGGTATATCAATTCCAAACTTCCTGAAAGTATATTTGAATGAATCTAAAATCCCCTCATATGACCATCCAATAGTACCATCAAAATCTACTATGAATCCCTTGAGTTTTTTTCTCAAAACTCTGAGAATATCGTGAAAGCTTTCAAATTGAAAAAAGTCAAGACCTTTGATGAAACATATTTGCTTGAGGCGAGATTTTGCAAAGACTACTTCTGCCTCTTCAACTGCACACCTATCTGAAATTCCATTTCCTATGAAAACACGGAAAAAATTATTGTTTTTTTTCATCACTTTCAGCTTACATGTGGCACACAGGGAGCAAAAATCACTCCCGTTTTGAAAAGAGAAATCAAAAATTTTCTTTTCCTCATCATACACAAGATCGGAAGCATAAAAGTTTAGATTCAGATTAAATTTTTCCAAAAGTTCTTGTATGTAAAAAGAGAAACCATCAGACAAAATCTGAATATCAACGGAGTTTCTTCGTAAAAATTCAATAAAGTCTAAAAATCCATCCTCAACCTCTATAAATTCACGAACAAATTTTTTCATATCATCCAAAGTTCCTTTTAGCTTACCTTTCACAAGTTTATAAATATCCTTTGACCCTATATTTCCTCCAACGATTGTTCTCAAAGAATTCCTCCATTCTTTGTTCGTGAATTTATCAAGAACTGCAATTGAGACATCCTTTTTTGTTATTGTACCGTCAAAATCGCAGAAAAATGAAATCTTTTCTTTACTATCGAAAATATTCTCATATTTCAAGCTTATTCTTTCCAATATAAATTCTGTGTATTTAGAACTTATAAATTTTTCGTCAGATCCTGCAAAATCTCCCGATATATCTTTGTTAGAAATCATCATACTTTTTGATTTTGGAGATGAGTATGCTAGTAAAAGTCCGACAGCGAGACTTTCAAGACTATCTAAAATCAAAAATTTTCCTTCGCACATAAGTTCAATGGCTCTCGTAAGAGCTGAAATCATATTTTTAGTCGAAATATGCAATAAAGACGAAAAAGGAAATCTATAATTCGTTCCTAAAATAAAAGCAAGGTCATATGATGTCCCATGTTTTTTAAATTGAAATTTTCCCAAATTTTCATAAATCCTAATCCCAGTTATCATTTCAACCCAAAGGGAAAATAAAAACTTGTAAATCTCGTTGTGTGATCTTATAGTAAAAGCTCCTTTTCTTTTCCGCTTATAGCTTACCTTTATTGAATTTATAATATCAGAAAATAGTTTTTCATTTTCAAGTTCAAAACTTGTTCCAAAAAAATCAAATATCAACCCTCTCAACTTATCTGAAAAAACAAAGTCAACATTCCCATCTACGGTAATTATGTCTTTTCTTCTAAATTTAAAAGAACCAGATTTTTGTTCCACGCAAAATTTAGAAATTATATCAGATATAAAAGCTTCAATTTTTCCTTCATCCATCCTTTGATTTTAAAAATGATTTTAAAATGATTTTTTCTACATAGTGTTTGGCCAGAAATTCCAGCCTCCCTAAGTCAAATCCTAAATTCATAACCCAAAACACAACAGGTAATAAAAAAAGGACCTGAACTTCTCCTGACGACGATATAACCTCTTTAATCTGATATTCAAATTTCTTTTTCAATTTCAAAAAGTAGAATAGATAAAAAGTGAAGAGAAAAACAGGAGAAAAAAAGGGAAAGATGAGAGAAAGAAAAACAGGGAAAAAAAGCTTTGGGATAAAAAAAGATGTCATTTGAACCTTATGTCTTACAAAAATATCAGCTCTACCCTTCCCGTACCTTCTCATCCACCTGAAAATTTCAGACAAAGTATCACGAGTCGGATGATAAGACACGGCATATGGGTTAAATAAGAATTTAACATGTGGAAATCTTTTTTTTAACCTTATAGATATATCCATGTCTTCACATCCCCACTTTAAGGTTTCATCAAATTTCACATCTGAAAAGAAACTTTTCCTCAAAGCACAAAAACCGGTATGGAAAAAATCGATCTCAGATATATCATTATAATGCTGCACAAGATTATATCCGCCACCGGGATGCAAAATTATAGCTTGAGACTTACCGATTACGCTGTGGAAAAAACGTGGTAAAACGGCTGCTGAAACTGCGGAAATACTTTCATCTTGAAGCAAGGTAATGACCAATTTCTCAACACTACCCTTCTCAATCTCCATATCGTCATCAACAAAAACTACGATTTCAGAACTTGCAGAAGATAAACCAACATTCCTCTGAGATGACCAATTAGAAGATGAACAATCTGTAAAAACAATTCGAGTTCTCGGGAATCCCTTGATTAATTTTTCTATCTCCCGAGATAAACCGCCACAGTCAGAAACAACAAAGATATACTCCGCATAACTTGGGAACGCATTAAAAACAGAGCTCAAAGTTTTTGAGATTTTAGATAACTCCTGATAAGATGAAATTTTAGTTATTGTTACAAAGGATATAGGAGGCAAATTATTCATTTGTGATGAATTATTTAATTTTATGTCGAATTATTATTTCTTAATTCTTTATTATTATTCAAGACTATTTTTTAGAAACATCAATTTCAAGCGGAATAGGATTTGTTATACAATATACAGCCGGACATCTTTTCATTGCGATTTCTTTCACAAGATTTATTTTTTCTTCTGGTTCATCTGACTTTACTTCAATTGTCATTTTTATTTTCTCTACTACTGGGTCGTCAGAAAGTCCGAGCGGTCTTTTCAGATTAACTTCGTTTTCTGCTGTGACTTCTAACGAATCAATTTTGAGATTGTGTTCTGCTGCAATGGCAGCGAATGTGCCAAGAAAACATGATGCCATACCGAAAAGGCAAAATTGTATTGGATTTGGAGCTCTACCACCCCCACCAGCAAAAGGTGCTCCATCACACTCTAATTTTATTTTGCCCTTCGGGAATTGAAGCTCAGAAAACATTTGAGGCGAGTTTTCATCAAAGTTCCAAATAACCTTAACCTTCATTTCTCTCCTAAGAAGCGTTTCATCCTTCTTTGCATCTTCAATAAACTTACTTACAGATTTAAGATCCACATTCTTCATAGTAGAAAAGATAAAAGAAAAATGCAAACTCTGTACTTCTTACAAAAAATCTTAGATACTTTAACTATAATTATTTTTTTAAATTAACTATTATTTTTTGATTTGCATTCTCAGATTTTCATACCAGGATTGTATTTCTTGCTCTGACATTTTTGTTCTAAGTTGAGTCAACCACTCTGCAAGCTCATCAAGTTCCTCTTCGCTTCCTTTCCATTTTACTTTGTGCTTCTTTCCTTTCTCGTTATTTATTTCCTTTTTCAGCCATTTTTTTATCCAATCTTTATCTCTTCTCAAACCAACATCTGAATGATCCTTTATCTTTTTATTTTCAAGCAAAGACTTTTCCAGAGGCTTTATATCTTCTGATTTTACGGAGTGACATTTTATACATCTTTGCTCTATAAAAATCTGTTTTGGATCGGCAAAACTAAAAGAAGTTGATGATAAAAAAAGATAAAAAAAGAAAAAGAAAGAAAAAAGAAAGAAACCTTTAATCTTTACTCTTTCATTAATTTTTCTCATCTGAGTTTTCCTATTCTTTTTATTTTCTGAATCGCAAAATTCAGTTTTCTTTTCCACAGCATTTTTTGTATTTTTTACCAGAACCACAGGGACAAGGGTCATTTCTTCCGACTTTCATCCCACGAACATAAGGAGAAGATGATGAATAGGAAGCAGAAACAGGAGAAGGAGCAGTAGGAGAAGCAATTTCAACTCCTCCCGCAGATACTGATACCCCACTCGATATATGTTCAAATTTTTGGACTCTCATATTCCTTTGAGAGCGCCTTACCATATTGTTCCATGCAATATTTAAATCTTCCTCTTCTTTACTTTCTTCCTCCAATCTGAAAGCGAATAGTTTAGATAAAGCAGATTTTCTGAATTTTGACATCATATCAAGGAAAAGGAAAAAACCTTCCTTTTTATATTCAACGAGCGGATCAAGATGGCCGTATCCTCTCATTCCGACTGCCTCCCTTAATTGGTCCATAGCGTAAAGATGCCTTCTCCACATAGTATCAAGCGTGCTAAGTAGAAGGAAACCTTCTATCTTACGAGCTATATTTTCTTCTATTGAAGATATCTTTTCCTCGTATTTCTCTATCAATAATCTTTCAAGATAGTCTTTTAGGTTTTCTATATCTGATACATCAGAAAATTCAGGGAAAGGTATATTGAATATACTTTCAAATTCTTTTGCAAGACCATCTATATCGGTTTCTCCCTTTTTCGGGATATACTTTTCAAATAGACTCTCAATTTCCTCACGAATAGTAGAATAAATTATTTCTCTTATACTATCACTTTCAAGTATTTTTCTTCTGAGCGAATAGACTGTAATCCTTTGCTTATTCATAACATCATCATATTCAAGTAGGTGTTTTCTTATTTCGAAGTTATAAGCTTCAACTCTTCTTTGAGCATTCTCTATTGCTTTTGTGACCCACCTGTGTTGTATCGGCTCCCCTCTTTTCATCCCGAACCTCTGCATAAGCGGAGCTATTCTATCTGAGCCAAAAATACGCATAAGATCATCCTCTAATGAGACGTAAAATCGTGAAGAACCGGGGTCTCCTTGTCGCCCCGCCCTTCCTCTTAACTGATTATCAATTCTTCTTGATTCGTGTCTTTCAGTTCCTATTATATGTAGTCCGCCAAGCTCAACAACTTTTTTTCTCTCTTCCCTACAAATTTGCTCATACTTTTTAAGTGCTTTTTCATACTCTTCCGGAGAAGCCTCCCATCCAACTTCCTGCCTTGCGAGCATTTCAGGGTTCCCACCGAGTATTATATCAACTCCCCTTCCTGCCATATTTGTAGCAACAGTTACAGCCCCAACCCTTCCAGCTTGCGCTATTATGTAAGCTTCCCTTTCATGGTTCTTTGCATTCAGGACTTGATGAGGAATTCCCTTCCTTTTGAGCATCTCAGATAATTTTTCATTCTTCTCTATTGAGGTTGTACCAACGAGAACTGGTCTGCCTATCTTCCAGCAATCCTCTATTTCTTTGATGACCGCATCAAATTTTTCTTCTTGAGTAAGATAAACAACATCATCATAATCAATTCTTATCATAGGTTTATGAGTTGGTATAACGACGACATCAAGATTATATATTTCCTTGAATTCAGCAGCTTCTGTTTCAGCTGTTCCAGTCATACCTGCGAGCTTTTTATACATCCTAAAAAAGTTCTGGAAGGAAATCGAAGCAAGAGTTTGAGTTTCGGCCTCTATTTTCAATCCTTCCTTAGCTTCTATTGCTTGATGAAGTCCATCCGACCATCTTCTTCCGGGCATGAGCCTCCCAGTAAATTCATCTACGATTATAACTTTACCATCTTTGACAACATAATCAACATCTCTGTGGAAAAGATGATGAGCTCTTAAAGACTGAATGAGATGATGGAGTATCTCTATATTTACTGGGTCATACAAATTATGGATTCCGAGAAATCTCTCAGCTTTTGATATTCCGCTATCTTTCAAAATAACCTGACGAGTTTTTTCATCAACCTCAAAGTCTTCTCCTTTTTTTAAAGTTCTTGCACATCTATCAACCCGATAGTAAAGTGATACATCCTCTTCTGCTGGACCAGATATTATAAGAGGAGTTCTGGCTTCGTCTATGAGAATAGAATCAACTTCGTCTACTATTGCGTAGTAGAGTTCTCTCTGAACCATATCTTCGATTGAATATTTCATATTGTCTCTGAGGTAATCAAAAGCAAACTCGTTGTTCGTACCATAAGTTATATCGCAAAGATAAGCCTGTTTTCTTGTTGTTGAAATCAATGTAGTCTGAAATGCACTTATAGCATCCATATTTATTTTTTCAGGTGGGAGGGGATCATTTATTATGTGTCCTGGAGGCCAAGCTCTTATATTCTCTTCAATTGCCCTCTGAACAAGTTCCGGGAACTGCCATTCAACTTTATACGAGACTTCAAGCTGATTTATAACACCTACTTCCAGACCTAAGAATTTGAAAATTGGTCCCATCCAAGTTGCATCACGTCTTGCAAGATAATCGTTAACAGTTACAAGATGGCACCCTCTTCCTTCAAGGGATTGCAGAGCAAGCGGTAAAGTAGCAACCAAAGTTTTTCCCTCACCTGTCTTCATCTCAGCTATTTTACCCTCATAAAGGACAACTCCCCCTATTATTTGAACATCAAAGTGCCTTTTTCCTAATACTCTCTTTGCTACTTCTCTGACAAGCGCAAAATACTCCGGCAGTATATCTTCCGGCGATACTTTATCTTCTCTCACTTTTCTTTTGTACTCAAGAGCAATTTCTTTCAACTTTTTGTTTGGAAGCTTGTCAAATTCCTCCTCAGCTGAAAGTATATGACTGAAATATTTATCCTTTATCTTCTTTACTTCTCTTTCACTTTTTGTTCCGAGTATCTTTGAGAAGATTTTCTCCAAAATCCCCATAACATATAAAGATAAAACACAAAATAAACAAGAAAGCAAAAAATAACAATTACGAAAATACAAAAAACAAAATGCTCTACCGTTTAAGTTATTCGTAGAATTTGCTTTCCGATTAATTAAAGGCTTGAACCAAACAGAAAAGAAAAAGTAGTTAATCAAAAAAAAATCAATCCCCTAAAATACCTAAAATAATCAGAAAATCAAAGCTTAAAAATCTGATAACAAGAGAATAAGCAAAAAAGCGAAAAAAAATAGTAAATCAATTATTTAATTTATTTTACTATGAACAGACAAAATATTAAACATCTGGCTTTTTTGGTATCTCTTCTTTATCTTTTTTCTGTCGGTTGCGGGAAGGATAATAATAATGAAAACAAAGGCAAAATACCTGATGAAATAAAAAAAGTTATAGAAGATAACCTGCTTCCATGCTCCGATGAACTTGGTAAAGAATATTTAGGGGGACAATTTTCTCTGATAAGAAATCTAAGATATTCAAACTCAAAATCAAATTTAGTTGGAGACTTATATTTGCCGTATGGTATAAAAGATTTTCCAGTTGCAATTCATATTCATGGTGGAGGCTGGACAGCTGGGAACAAAGGAACTCCGATGGGCAGATGGTGGGGCGAGCTTTTTGCATGCAATGGAATAGCAGTATTTGACATTGAATACACGTTAGCTCCAAAAGCTAAAATTTCAGAGCAAGTAAAAGAAATAAAGTGTGCAATCTTGTGGGCAAAAAAAGAAGGAAAAAATTATGGAATTGGCGACAAAGTAATACTTTTTGGGGGAAGTGCAGGCGGACACCTAACAGCTCTCACTGCATTTTCAAAAAACGATTTCTTACCAGAAAACTGCGAATGGTTTGATGAAAAATCAAAAGATGAAATCAAAGTAGATGCAGCAATACCTTTCTACGGAGTATATGATTTTAGCAAATTTTACATAAAATATTTTGAACCAATAAGGATAGAATCTGAAAACATAGAAGAAACTATAAAAAAACTATCACCTATAAATTATGTTGATTTTGTAGATTTCCCCATCCTAATAATACATGGAGATGCGGATTTTCTTGTGCCTCTTGATCAATCTGTTGAGCTTTATAACCTACTAATTCAAAAAGGTAAGGAAGCAGAAATTTTCGTGGTGGAAGGAGGAGCTCACGCATTTGATTCCTTTCCTGAAACAGAATATACAAAGAAAACAAAAGAAAAATTACTTGAATTCTTGAAAAAATATGGATTTATAAGCGAAAAAGCCGAAACTAAAAAGACTTATAACTACAACCATCTTGAGAAAGCCCGTGATTTTCTAAGACGAGGTTTATTCAAACATGCATATCTTGAATTTTCAAAACAGAGTGAAAAATCAAAAAGCTGTGAAACAGAATATGGTAAATTCCTCGCAAGAACTTTTGATTTTCTAAGCCAAATAATAGTATCTAATGAATCAGGAACACTATCATTTGTAATTTCAAACCCTTCTCAATCAAATATATCCATCTCTCTAAGTCCGCACCTATATCTACTATCAGCAAAAATAGAGAAAAAGGAAAATAAAAAAGATATTCAAATTCAAAATAGCAAGCTTTATCAAAAAAATATTTCAGAAAAACCTGTGGATCAATATGAGTGGAAACCTAACTTAAATCTTCTTTACGAAAACTACATAATTCCAACAGAAGAAAAATTATCTGAACTTCAAAATTTAGCAGAATATCTATATTCAAACGATTGTGAGTTTTACGAAGAAGATGGTATACCAATTTATATGCAGAGCTTCACATCAGAGGTGAGAATAGGCAAAAAATTTGGAAAAGAACTTCCAGTACTTGTTATGACAATATCTCATATCGCAAAATTTTTCATTGATTTTATTTTCTCGCATGACATAAACTTTGATACACAAAAAGAATTCACTTCAAAGTACCTCATCCCACTTTTTCTTGTAAAAGGAGCAGAAGATATAGTAGGGATTTTAAGACTCGCAGGTATTCTATACTACGAAAACCCTAATATTCTCAATTTCATAAGACCCGAAAAATTTGATTCAGCAAAAGAAGAACTTATAAAATCTCTCGAACTTACAGCTTTGTCTATTGATGAAATTTTCCTGAACCCCAAAAATAATGATGTCTTCTCAGTCAAAGATGAAAACAAAGATGGAAAATTTTCTCCGGGAGATAAATTTTCAACAGGGAAACTCTACACTGTACCAGAGGGGATACAAACAAACTATACAAGACTACTTGACATTTTAGAACTAATCCCTACTTTTCTTAATGAAAATTATTTCAAAATGGTCAGAGATTTTCTGAAAAGTCTGTCGTCAAAAATAAGAAAAAACGAGTTCGTAAATTTTGGTGAAATGCGAGTTCTAATTCCAGATTTCCTAAAAAGCTTGAATTTATACGAAATCTTTCCAGATTTTATTTCTTTCAATATCGGAGGATTTTTTGATACAAAAAAACCACTCAGAGCTTATCTACCAGAAGTCATAATAACAGATATAACTCCGGACATGAAGAAAATACTGGAAAAAACTGAATCAAATCAAAAAATTTCTTTGCCTTCACTTTTGATAGAAGGGGAACTTGGTCTAAAGGCAAATGAAAACGACAAGATTCCCAAAACCGGAAAATGCTATGTATGTTTTGAAGGTGAAAGGTTTGCAGAGTATGATGGTCAAAAGAGTTTTGACGGCAACACAATAAAAAAACTGGAAAACGATTGTTTATATCTCAAAGGTAAATTTCTATTTGAGAACATAATACAGCAGAAAATCCCTCTGCTTTATATTTATTTCAAAGATCCAACCTTCGGGGGGAATTTACTCATAGGTAAAATATCACAAGGTTGTGGAACTGAAAATGAAAGTTTTCAACTTGCAGATAATTTCTCTCTCAATAAATCCATAACTTACATTATAACAAAATTAGACGACTTTTCAAGAAGTTTTAGAGTGAGTTTCTAAGTTCAAAGTTTTAGAATGAGTTTCTAATTCCAAAGTAATCTTTTAATTTTAAAGAAATCATAGTGAATTCTGACTAACTAATGAGAAATTCCTAAATTTTCAAGGAATCTTTGGGCGTCAAGAGCAGCCATACATCCTGAACCAGCAGCAGTAATTGCTTGCCTATATTTTTTATCTTGTACATCCCCCGCTGCAAAAATTCCCGGAACAGAAGTCTCCGTTGTTCCGTTCTTCGTTACTATATACCCCTGATCATCTAGATCAATTTTTCCTTTGAGGAAATCAGTATTTGGTTTATGTCCTATTGCAATAAAAATTCCATCCGTCTGTACCTTAGAAATTTCTCCGGTTACAGTATTCTTCAAGACAACAGCTTCGACCTTGCCTTTTTCTGCGTCAAGAATATCAACAACAACACTATTCCAAATAAATGAGATTTTTGGGTTCTTAAAAGCTCTCTCCTGCATAATTGGAGATGCTCTGAGTTTGTCTCTTCTATGAATGATTTTTACTTCAGATGCAAATCTTGTGAGAAACAGAGCTTCTTCCATGGCAGAATCACCTCCTCCAATCACAACAACTCTTTTGTTCTTAAAGAAAGCACCATCACATGTTGCACACGTAGAAACTCCCCTCCCTACAAGTTTTGTTTCAGATTCAAGCCCGAGCATTTTTGCACTTGCACCAGTAGCAACTATTAAAGTCCAACTCAAAAACTCTTTTCCAGTATCTGTTTTTACTTTGAACGGAATTTTTTCAAGAGGGTTTCCGATCTCGACATCAACAGCATTTTCGTATATGATTTCTGCCCCAAAACGTTCCGCTTGTCTCCTCATATAATCCATAAGATCCGGTCCCATAATGCCATCAGGAAAACCAGGAAAATTTTCAACCTCCGTTGTCAACATAAGCTGCCCACCGGGTTGTATTCCAGCCAAAATCAGTGGTTTCAGTAGGGCCCTTGCGGTATATATTCCTGCTGTGTATCCAGCGGGACCTGAGCCCAAAATTATGACATTTCTTATTTCCATAGTAATTTTAGTAAATCGTTCCAAAAACTTTGAAGGTTTAACAGAAATATTCTAAGAGGGAAAATTTTTCTCACAAATCTCTTACTTTTACCCATTTTGCTGGAACATCATCGTTTTCAAGATATTCTTTTACGTTTTCGATCCCGAGGTATCCCCTATCCCAAAGGTATTCAACGTGTGCACCTACCTCGTCAATTGCTAAAAGGAACTGATATCTTTTCGCATCTGGAAAAATCTCATGAGTCAACTCTAAAATAGTTTTAGGTTCAGAACACAGATTAAGAATTTTCTTCAATCTTGCGGTATGATGTTCTTTTATCTCATCTATCCTTTTTACGACATCTTCTATTACTGAGTAGTGAGCAGGCAAACCAAATGAAATCTTATTTTTTATGATCTCTTCTCTTACTTTTTCGAGAGAATTAATATAGTGTCCAACTCCTGTATATCTCATTATACTTTCGGGAAACTGATGAGGAGTTATGTATGGTAATATATGATCTCCTGTAAATATGACATCATCTAAAACAAGGCACATATGACCTGGACTATGCCCCGGTGTGTGGATAACTTTAAATCCGTATAGAAAGTCTCCATCTTGCAAGGCTTTGGCTATTTTTACAGATTTCAAAAATTCCTTTGAAGCTGAATACATCAAAATATAGTCTTGAACAGCTTTCTCATCGAGCCCTGCTCTTATTAGGAAAATAGAAAGATAGTGTTTTGCGTATATTAGAACCTCTTGAAACCTTTCAACAGCTTTTGAATCAATCTCATGAACATAAATTTGAACTTTCGGGTAAAGCTGGGAAAAATTGTAAAGTCCACCAAAATGGTCTATGTGAGCATGTGTGATAAAAATTCCCTTAACATCTTCCAAATTCACAGAATACTTTTGCGATACATGCTTTTCAAATTTTTCCTTGAAACTATTCAAATCAGACATAAATCCCATATCAATTAGGAAAATACCATCGTCAGCCAAAACAACATATACATTGTTGTAGAGAAAAGGCAATGTATTTACAGATAATCTGATAATCTTTTTCCCCCTTGACGTAACAAATTCTTCTGTCGGAAGTTCCTGAGTTATTCTCTCTCTCTTTTCTTCCATATGAGACTTTATTTTACATCAAAACCGTTGTTTTTTTAATTTTTCATATAACTTTACACGCGACTTGCGGATAAACCTATATTTATAAGATAATGGATGAAACTTTCTACATTGTAGCTTTACCGAAAAGAAAATTTTGCTACATAAAAACTCAAGACGAAAAGGAAAAGAAAATTGGATATAGAGTAATAGTAGAGCTTGAAAACGATAAATCTTGTGGAATAATAATTGGAGAGACAAAAAAAATAAAAGAATGGGAATTATCAAAAAAATATGAAATCCCAGACCAATTCCCACTCATACCCCAAAATATGATAGAACTGTCAAAAAAAATAGCAGAAAAATATTTTTGCGATCTATTTGATGTTCTAAAAATTATAAGCCCCCCACAATATCTTGAACTTGAAGTAAAAATCAAAAAAGAAAAAAAAAGAAAAAGTAAAGGAAAATATAACGAAGAAGAAAAAAAATCAGATGAAGAATCAAATGATAGAAAAGAAACAGAATTAAACAATCAAGAAAAAGAAAAAAAAGAGGGAGAGGAAACAGAAAACCCTATTTCAAAAGTCCTAAAAAAATCAGAGAAAAATTTTTTAGATCTACTTGAAAAAAATAGGAAAATAACGCTAAAACGTGCAAAAAAGCTCCTGAAAATAAAGAGAATAGTTGAACTTGAAAACTTAGGATTGATCAAAATCACATTTTCAAAAAAACAAAAATCAAAAGAAGAAGTAGAAAAAGCTCTAAAAAAAATAAAAGAAAAAAAAGAAAAAGAAGAAGAAAAGGAAAAAGAAGAAGAAAAGGAAAAGAAAGAAGAAAAAGAAGAAGAAAATCAAACTTATCATCAACAAAAAGAGAGAGTAAAACTTTCAGAGGAACAACAAAAAGCACTAGACGAAATCTTAAACGGC
>Ga0209393_1000349_pt1 | contig 23223 bp, 28 predicted proteins | sample SSWtaG_2_FD_184117 | JGI IMG/M metagenome (GOLD analysis project Ga0209393, IMG submission 184117) | Hot spring microbial communities from Sandy's Spring West, USA to study Microbial Dark Matter (Phase II) - SSWsed_130316 (SPAdes)... | ecosystem: Environmental > Aquatic > Thermal springs > Hot...
AAACTAGCAAATGGAGAAAAAGAGATTCATTAGCGAGCGAGCGTCAATCAACCTATATCGATATAGGTTGATTGACGCTCGCTCGCTAATGAATCTCTTTTTCTCCATTTGCTAGTTTCAAAGTCCATAGAATAATAGCTCGCTCGCGTCTCAACCTATATCGATATAGGTTGATTGACGCCTAGTCTTCGTTGTGGTTTATTCTGTGTCTTGGCTGTCGGCGGCCTCATGTGGGGGGTTGACTGGAGATGGCCTGCGGATCAGTCCCGGCTGCGGCGGGTCCGGGCCTCGTGGGGGAGAAGGCCCCTGCCCGGGTGGCCGGCGGCCGGTTTTCTGGGCAGGTGGGGGGCCAATCCAAAGATAGGTTTAAATTGTGGCCGTGCACACATATTGGCTGTGGACAGGCGGCGGAACTTTAAACGGGCGGTCTTTAAAAAAACACTCCGAAAATACCTGACACGGGCCGGTATTCCGGCTGACTCCGTTGACCTCGATGCACTTGACCTGGACGCCTATGAGCGGGTGTATGACCTAATCGTGGACATAGCACGCAACCCCGACCACGACTATCACCACGTTTTTGCGGCATTGCTAAGGCGCGTACACAAGGACGAAGAGTACTACGGGCCGGCGGAAGACCTATATGCGGAGGTCAAGGCCGATACTCAGGACGACTTGAGCGAACTACGTGACATAAAGGCAGCAATAGAGCTGCTCGAGACAAGAGTCGGAAACCTAGAAGCGCAGCGGGCCGTAGAAAGTGCGGGAGAAAGCCCGGAAATCATTACACAGCTGCAAGAACTTAGCCACGACGTAAATATGCTAAAGCAAAAAATAGCGAGCATTGAGGGCCCCGGGAAGGCGGAGTCAAGGCCCGAGCCGCAGCCCGCCTCAAGACGAAGGCGAAGGCCCGAGCGGGAGTCCACGACAGAGGCGGAGCCGGAGTCCACGACAGAGGCGGAGCCGGAGGCCATGACAGGAGCAAAAGCGCTTATTGCGACGGCTCTAAGCGCATTCCTAGCGGCAACTATCATGCCGATGCTAGCATACACAAACGGCTGGACAACGGCTGAAGCTATAACGTACGGCGCGTTATTCATACTACTTTGCCTCGGCCTCATGGCCCTCGAGGGGCTCTGGGCCCGAGTGGCATTCCCTAACAATAAGCGGACTGCTCAGGGATTTGTGGCCGGCTATGTGTACTCCCGGGAGCACAACCCCTACAAATAAACTTTTTTTTGTAACAACGTTAGGTCTAAATTGAGCCTGTACACATATACATGGTGCCATGAGCACGCCCAGGTTGGATATCGGTATTGTACAGAGTCGCAAGGCCGAAGTCTCCAGGAATAATGTACAGAGTCGCAAGGCCAGGGGAGGTGAGGTTAATGCGTAGGATCCTTCCAGGAAGCATAGTCAGAGTCGTGAGACAGGAGCAGGCCACATACTGCCCCATCACCGTAAGGCCCCACATGCATGAGATCCATGAGAACGAGCTCGGGATCCACTACTATTTCTGCGAGGCGAAGAACGACTACCTAGCCGAGTGCGACACATGCGACTGCTACTGCGACTGCCAGCTAGGATACGAGCGCTGCGACTGCGGCTGCCACGACTAGCTTCCCGCCATGCCGGCCATGACGACAAGATGCCCATACTGCGGCAGCACCATACTACCAGACATAACCGGCACAATACACATGTACAGATGCAGACCCCGCCCCAAACCCACAACCCCCCGGGGCGGCGGGCAGCGTTGAGGCCACGGCCCAGCACCCCCAACCCCGACCCACATAGGGGGGTATATACCCCCCTATGAGGACTGTTAAGAATCCTAAAGTTCTATTTAAACTTAAACCGATTAAAGCTTATATCTAAGCGTCGAGCAATATAAAACTTTCTGTTTTGTCCTACGCTGACCTACGGAAACTTTTTAAGTAACGAGCAAATGTCCTACGCAAACTTTATATGTGTAGGACAAATGTCCTACACGATATATAAACTCCGTAGGACACGGATAACAAAATAAACTGCGATAGCTGGCAGCATCGGCGGACACACATAAATGCGGCCTCTGTTCCGACATATAGGTGATGGAGTTTGTAAGCGAGGCAGAGGGTAACGCCAAGGCCGAGGAGCTGCGCCTCAAGCCTGTCCGTGGCTTCGGGAAATACAGCGAGATCATGCCCCCAGAGGCCATCACCCACCCAGCCAAAATGAACGTGAGCCTCGTGGAGTATCTGGTACACCGCTACACGAAGCGGTATGACACCGTCCTCGACCCCTTCGCTGGGACGGGCCTGCTCGGCGTCGTCTGCGCCCTCAACATGCGTAACTCGATACTCATAGACGTCGAGCCCAAATGCGTCGAGATAATGGAGAAGGCCCGTAGAAACGTGGGTTGCAAAACGCTCGACAACTCCCATGAGAGAATGCTGGTTATCAAGGGCGACGCGCGTAACCTAACGGACCTACATCTCCCTCCCGTGGACGTAGTCATCACTAGCCCGCCCTACGGCTGCCTCGCACTCGACGGCGGGGACCCCGCTAAGAGGGCGAAGAGGCTAGCCCTCGCCGGACACGATATACGGGATTTCTTGGGTGGGCGGGCCCGCAACGCAGAGCTGCTCCACTACGCCACCTCGCCTGCCAACCTCGCTAGACTCCCGTACGGCCGACTACTAAACGGTGAAGTCGTAGTGGCTAAAAGGCCCACGTACCTCTTAGAAATCCGTAAAGTGTATAGCCAGTTGCATGAGGTCCTGAAGAGTGGGGGCATGGCCATCGTCGTCGTAAAGCCCTTCTATAATGATGGGCAGGTCGTGGACCTGCCGCACCACACCCTACTACTTATGACCTCCTGCGGCTTCGAGCTACACGAGCTATACAAGTTACGGCTGCCTAGCATTAGTCTTTGGCGCATCCTGAATGAGAAGAAGCGCCCAGAGGCGCCGAGGATCCGACACGAATATATACTCGTGATGAGGAAGATAAACACAAATAGTGGTGAAGCAGACATACACAAAGGTGAGGATAGGTAACATGAGTAGCATGTCCAGTCAGAGATACCTCAGATGCATGCTTTGCGGAAGAAGTATCAATGAGACGGAATTTGACTCAGAGACAGTATTGATCCACATGCTCCGACAACACGCAGAGCTACTTATCGCATTTGCAGAAAGCTTCTGGGGAGACGGGGAGAAAGACACCCGAGAATAGCGGCATCACCACTAGCACGGCGAACAAGACCGCCCCAATCGTTATGCTGCAAGCAAAGTGCTTAGACCCATAGGAGAATGGATGGCCACGCCTCCAGACCCCGTCCTTCCACTCACCTATTTGAGCCCACTCGGCGATCACCAGCGCAAGCCCGAGGCCCAAGAGGATAGACGATGCTGCTGGCGGCGTGAAGTGTGCCGCTATCCAAGCCACGAGGCCCCAGTGGTAGTGCTCCAGCTCTTCCACCCCCTTCTCATACTTGTTTAGTCCGCTCTCCCACCACAGCCTATCGAGCACGAGACCGGCTAGGACGCCGACCAAGAAAAGCAGCATAAAAAAATCACGTGGCCGGTAACACTTATGGATATAGCCTAAGAATCAGGTATTTCGAAGCCCTAGTCGGATTCGCAACCGTGAGCGTGTAGCTCTGCACCCCCTCTACGCCTAACTGCTTCATGAGGGGCAGCGGGACATACAGCTTCAGAGTCTTAGAGCCGTTGTAGGTCGAGCAGGCCTTACCCTCGTACCTAACCCTTAGGGGGGCATCGGGGTGCACGCTTTTGTGATGCCTAATGAAGACGCTATACCACTTTGTCGTAATGTTGCACCAGAGACACCGATAGGGCATCCACACCAGCCTCGACGCGCATATCATACCCCCCGACTCCGATAAAAATTTTTTATCCTACCCCCTCATACATTAGGATGAGATGGTTCACGCAAAAATACCCCTAACAATAGCAGCAGCGGCCATTGTCAACATCATCTATACACTCCTGATCGCTCCCTTCCTAGACAGCCGAATGCCTGGAGTAGGCTTTGCAGGGATACCGTGGCTCCTTGCGTTCTCGATCGCGTTCGTCTATGGGGTGGCAAGCTTCAGGTTCACCCAAGAGGAGTTCGGTGTCAAGGAGCTTCTGAGGCTTCTGGCCCACCTGACTCTCGGGTGGCTCAGGCACTGGAGGCTGGTCGCTGCCGTGGCGCTTATCTCGGCCGGCCTCGTCCTGGTCGGCATGTCTCCACGGTTCTGGACATACAGCGAGGTTACCGGTTATAGGTACGTACTCCACAAGGATTATGTTAATGTAGTAAGTTTTGTTGGTGCTTCCAGCGAAACTAGGCAAGTCGTAACGGACGTAAACCTCATCAACATGGTAGTTAATAAGGCGTGGATAACCTACCTGACAGGTATCTCCGTCAGTCTAACGCCCGTGCTGGCTGATGCACAACTGATAGAGTTACCTATCATAACATATTTCCAGCTCTGGTACCTCGACATGGGGCTGTTCCTGACCGGCTTAGCCCTAATCATCGCCGGCATCTTCTTCGGCACCTACCACGCCATAATCACCAACAACAAGCAGCTGGAGGTCTGCGGCGAGCACACGGCAAGGTACTACGTAAACTACTTCAAAATGTGCGGATATGAGGTCCCTGAAGGGTATGAGGAGGCACTCATCAAGTTTTACAAGACTGGAGACGCTACTATGCTAAAGCAGCTAGAGCGTGAGGCATAGCATGAAGTGTCCCAACTGCGGCTGCGATCTGCCCGCCCCCTCACACTTCGGACTCAAGGCCCATCCGAAAAACTACATAGCACCCCCCATCGAGCTGTATCCCGGAGAGAAGTACAGGCGGCGCTTCTCACTCCTCTACTATCCGCCCAAAACCGACCCGGAGTACGGCCCTCTAAGCCAATGCATAGTAATAGCGAGTGAGGAGATCCCGAAAGACGGTCTCCGCACAGCATTTATATCGGGTAGCAAATTCTACGAAAACGAGCTGGACAAGCTCAGCCGAGCGGTCATGCAACTACTCTCAGCGGAAATAGCCTTCCGCTCGCTGGTGCTGAATAGGCAGATACATAGCACGTTCCACTCACGCATAAACTCCCTCTACGGCGTTAAGGGCGAGAGAGCGGAACTAGCAGAGATGGCTCAACGCATGTACGACAGCATGAAGAGATGCATGATTATCACGGCTAATGAGGCGGCCGGGGACTAGGGGCATATATAGCCACGCAGCGGGAGAAATGTATAATACCCCCCGCCCCGCATCTATTCGCCGTGTCCCAGAAACGGAGCATAGTGATCAGGGTAAGGCTAACTGAAGACGAGTACACCCTTCTCCGGCAAGCAGCGTCGTCTAAACAAGTCACAATAAGCGAGCTCGTGCGGAGGGCGCTGGCTAGCATATCCTCGCACAGCGAGGACCATGATCAAGAACCATCAGACCAGAAGGCGGAGGACGCCTCGTTAGAGCTGAACGAGGAAGACAAAGCCACGATAATGATAGCGGATAGACTCGTAACGATGCTAGCTATGCATAGCAGAGACATAATCACCTTCGACCAAGTACGCGCATACCTGAAGACAATCAAGCCCGCCATATACCCGATAATGGAGCAGAACGTGGTCTATCTCCTGCAGGGCCTCGGCATACTCAAGCCTTTGGGCAGCGTGCCGCTGATAACCGATGTAAACCGGAGGGTCGGCCTTTTCCGGATAGATGTGTCGGAAGAGGTATTGTTTAACGGCGTAGCGTCGGCCCTCCGACTGAAGCACAAAGGCCCGAACGGCCACACACATCCTCAAGCGAATAGTTATATACCACCATTTAACACATATAGGCGAAATGACCCGCAAGAAGGCCCTAACCTTCCCTGACTACGAAGCAGCAATAGAGTACCTGCTAAAGGAGAAAGGAGGCATGATCCACCACAGCGACCTCGCAGCCTACCTCACGGTCTCCCCATCAACGGCCATAGGATATCTCAAAATATACGCTAAGCGACACAACATCACATACACTCACGGCTGGCTATTCATAGAGAAGGAGGAGCCGAAGGACTCAGGCATGAGCCAAGATCCTAACACAGCATAAATACAAGGAGATTGCAAGGCTCGATTACCCCCCATACCACCTCTCCATCCTGATATGACGATCATCATCAGAAGAAAAATAATGGAAAAAATCCGGAGAAAAGAGCTAAGATTCCACCTAGGGACTGGGTTCGGAGGAAAGAAGATATACCTAATACGCTCATACAAAACCGGCTTTAGGTACTGCCCCAAATGCGAAAGACTATACTACCTGCCACAGGACCTTAGATGTCCCTACGGACACAGGATCCGTCTCAAACCGAGATACAACGTGTCTAGAAAGCACCTAGAGGTAAAGCGCATCAGAGTCACGGCTACAAAAACTTGATATCGTATATCGGTCCTAAGGCGTCCCGAAGCATGTTGAACGCTGGATGCGGCAGGCCCGGCGGCCCTATTGTGGCATGCCACTCCCAAATCGTGCGACCCCGATCCACTACACACACGGCCGGGATGCGGAACTCCTCGTATAGGTGTTGACTTACGACGCTGGGGTCAAGCTTCTCGCTCACCTTGCACTCGATCAGAACCACACCTATGCGATCAGAATCCCTATATATTGCCACTAGGTCACAGGGCTTAGATCCTGCGCATCGAAACACCTTGTAGCCAGCATTCTGCAGCGCTCTGCGTACATTCTGCTCGAATCGGTAGCCCCTCAGGTAGGCCTGCCTAAGTGTCCTCCGGCTCTCCTGCGTAGTCTCCCCCTGACTCATCTACCCCCACCTCGCCCGCCAACTCGCGCAGGTCTGCAAACAGCGTCTCCAACTCTGCTACGGGTGGAGCCAAGTATCCCCGCACGAACGCGTTACTGAACACCCTCGCTATGAAGACCCGCCTCTTCCCCCGCCACACGTTTATTCCCGTGACAATCCATGAGCGGCCATCCTTCACACTGATCTTCACCTTCGTGGCCCCTAGGCTAGCGAGATAGACCAGCGCCTTCTCCGGCAAAGGCCCTAGGGCTTTTGGGTCGGAGATGGTTAACCTACTCATGTCGAGCACACACACATCACCCCTATAATAGCAGAACAGCCTACTATATATACTTGACTCAAAATATCGGCTATACCTCATCCAGGGGGCTCATCACTCACAACCACCCCTTCCTTCGGCGGCTTCAGGAGAACCTGAATCTTTATCCATGGATTCTCGCAGTCATAGTCGTACTCATAGCGGACCATGCCGTTCGTCACAAAACCATCCACAAACCTCATAGCCCGTTTCAGGAGCTGTATCGCCTGATACCGCTGCAACCTATAACGCCCAACATCATCACTCACCCTAGCCGTGTCCTGAATAAACCAGTCCGGCATCGGCAGAGTAGATGATATGAAACCTGTCCCCAAGATGTTACGCCTTCTCTTCAACAATCGCTTAGACATTTCTCGAATCCCTCGGACTACCTAAGATTCCAATTATATTGATCGCCATTTAAATCTTTTCCTAGCACCATCTAAGGACGAGGAAGGTGGGAAATGGTTCGGCCTGCAGGAGTAAGGATTAGGAAATACTCGCAGAAGTTCGACCCGACCGTCGTCTCAGCCAGATTCACCGCTCTGAAGGAGTTAGCGGTTGAGCAGTTCCAGACCCATGCTGCCGACCTCGAGGGCATGGAGATACTCGTGAAGACAACCATTTCTGACAGAGTGACCAACCCACTGGAGGTGCCACAGTACCTCGACTTTGCTAGGGAGCTCTACCGCCTCACAAAGACGCATGGAGGCAGGGTACTAGTCGCCGAGGCCAACGCTATGAAGGCGAAGTGGACGGCTAGAGGACTCAACCCGGACATCCTTGACCTCATCATCGGCCTATTCGGTATAGGTGGAGTAGTGTATTCCTAAGAGTAGTAGCGGCTAGCGACTAACCAACACCCCACAACACTTATTTTTTCCCATCCAAATACACCACTTGACATGCTACTAATAGCTGGACTAGTCTCCTACGTCAGTTTTAGGAACGTGGCAGAGGACATACGGGAAGTCGCCGCATCGTGCAAGGTCGAGGCGATCTGGGGCCCCACATATCTATCCGGAAAGACGAGGAACTACACTTACCGCCCACTCGTCATAGGCTCCCTGTTCTCGACTGATATGCACTTCTACCTCTCGCTCTTTTATGCACACCCAACCCAAAGACTCGCCTACCTAACCGCTGAAGGCCCCCTAGACAAGTCCTGGTGGCGGCCGAGCATACTAGCAGAATACAAAACGGTGGCAAACTCTAGATACACGGCAAGGTGGCTCTCAGATGCCGGAATAAGGGTGGATGCGGTGGTGCACCATGCATACAACCCTACGGTAATCAACAAAGCGAAGAAGAACCCATACACTCTAGCAGAGTACGGCGACGATACGGTATGGTTTAGCTACATCGGGCAGGTAGGCCCACGCAAGAGGGTTGATATAGCGCTGCAATCGCTGCGAATAGCTCAGCGAAGAACCGGCTACCGTGTCGGGCTAGTCACCAACGCAGAGATAATGCCCCTTCTCGAGAGCGACGATAGAAAGATAGTAAAAATCGGATCATTCGGGTCTCTTCAACGTGATAGGGCCCTTGCACTCATAGCTGGCACCCAGTACTATTTGCACCTGTCTCGGAGTGAGGGGTTCGGGATGCCGGCGCTGGAGGCCAGAGCACTAGGGAAACCACTAGTGGCCGTGGACATGATGCCGACCACCGAGTTCATTCCCCGAGGGGCTGCATTCTGGGTTCCCGTGAAGGACACACAACTAACGGACGGCCTTGCCCCGCAGGCATTCATGGAGCACATATATGACGTGGAGGAGGCCGCAGACATCATAGTCCAAGCCTACGACACCTACATGAATCACAGAGAAGCATACCAAGACATGGTTGCGAGATGTTTAGAAGGCATAGAGGACTATACGCCCATGAATAAATACCCCCTGCTGCTAAGGATGCTCGGATACTGACATGCTCCTCTTCGCTAAGGAAGAAGACATCATAAACATCAAGCGAAAATTCGAGCAGAAGACCGGCATAGAAGGCGCCCAAACGCTCCTCGACATATACAACCTGCTCAGACTTGACTTAGACTTCAACTTCAAGCTAGCGCTAGAGTTCAAATTCTCGCTGGACTTCCACCTCGTCTTTAACTTCGGCATAGAGATTCCTCCCTTCTTCACTAAGAAGGCGCTATACGGAATGGCAGTCTATGGCAGAGACGAGTACGACCCAGTGGTACCACCTGCGAGGTATGAGCCGATTAGGATAGTGGTCTTCCAGGGGCCTAACGCCTGGAAGGAAAAGGCGGTCTGGAACTTGACATACAAGTACACGATGCACGATCAGTACTTCTTTAACCAAGCACTCATAGACGCGTCAAAGCGTAGCGCCGCATACTCGGAGTACTTCACTAGGTCTCCAGAGTACGAGCTGACCGGCAAGGACTTAGACTTCATCGGCAGGGCTACCGAGTTCCTATACGTGGCGGCATGCTGGCTCGACTTCAACAGCTTCGACTTAGGACGGTTCTGGCTTGGACAGGTACCGCTAAGACTCCCCAAAGGCGAGACGCCGCTTCCGCCCCCCCTCTTCGACCAAGCCCTTTTTGACTTCAATAGATTCGACACGTCCGAGACAGACTTCCCGTACTTCGACTTAGACATGTTCGACTCCGCTAGGTTCGACACGCTGCTCAGGGAAGACACCATAATATGGGTGTCCGACCCAATAATGACGGCGATGCGCCTCGACCTAGCGATCTTCGACGCTGCAAGATTTGATTATATCCCAACGCCGGACGGCGACATCCTATCATTCATTGCATCATACATAGCGCTTCACAATCTTGGGGAGGTGATGCAGCGGGAACTCGACGACTATAGGGTCAGGAGCGATCCCCTAGTGGCGGCTGTGATATGGACTATCACGTCGGATAGATTCGGACCCAACTGGGTCGCACACGGAGTCAGGATGCTCAGGACGGGCACTAGGGTAGCAGCGCTCCTAGACGATCTAAATGCGCCCTCGAGGCTGGGATACCAGGCCTTCGCTAGGGAGATCAGGACTAGGGACATAACGCTGGGCAAGGCTACGAGGGAGCAGATAATAGCGAAATACGTTAGCCTCGGCCTAGACGAGAGGCTTCTAAGGCGCATAGCAGCGATGGTGGAGAGCAGGTAAGGGTTAAAATATATAGTGCAGCAGAACCATCAACTCCATGTGGTTGATGTCAGTAGTGTCCGGAGCGTCCTCTCACGCATAAGGAGAGTCACAACAGGCACCCTAATCATGCCGGAGGACCACAACGACCAGACAGAGGCGATAACTAGGCTGACAGACGTCCTAGAGGCCACGGAAAACCCTAAGACCGACACCCTCAGCTTCATCAGACTCAAGATACACACAACTCCCCCAACGCCTAGGTCCGGCATGATATACCTGCTCCACAACACGGAGAGAAATAGGGTAGAGGCAAGGTTCGTAACCGACACACTAGAGACGCGCAGAATATATCCAGCCGACTTTGTTGATGCATATAGAGTAATTCTCGCCCCCATCAACTACGACCCGCCACTAAAGGCCGGCAGACTCTGGTTCAGAGGAGACATACCGGAGATCCGCTTCTCGCCTAACGGCACACTCGTTAGCCGGGTATGGCCAGCGACACACTACCCCACCCGCTACACCTCTGAGTGGTGGTCTGGAGTAATATCTAGAGACTTCGACCTCCCAGTGACCGGCGGGTTCACGCTATCTGAAACATTTACGTTTCCAGTCACAGCGCAGCCGGGTTGGATAATAACGGGCATCGTTGATTGGGGCAGTGGTTGGGGGGCCTTAAACGTCTGGGACAAGTATTGGTACGGTAGAATCACATTCACAACTAACTATACATACAACTTTGGACAGCTAGGCTTATTGTTAGACATGACTGGCCCGCCCGCAACGCCTAGAATCGGTGGTTCAGTAACTTGGGCGCCTGTATTCAACTTCCAGATTTATATAGATAAGGCGATTAACAGCATCACCTTTTACGACTCATATCAACACATATCACACGTCGGCGACCCGCCGTTCCGGGCGGGTCGTGACCTACAACTCAGGCTGCTAAGGCCTGTGTAGGGGTAGTGGACAGCATGTTCGACGTAAGAGCAGTCCGGAGCGTCCTCTCACGTATAAGGCGAGTCAGGTTTGGGGACCCCGTCATGCCGGAGGACCACAATGACCAGACAGAGGCCATAGCCAAGCTTACGGACGTAGTCGAGATGGTTGAGGATCCCCGAGACACAACTCTTGACTACATACTGCTGAAAAAGCAGCTAAGCGTCCCGACATGGTGGCCGGGCGGCATGTGGTACCAACATCTCCCAGAGGTAGATAGGCATGAGTTACGACTAACACCACTCCTAGCTAGGATCGAAACAATCTATCCTCCTGACACTGTTTACTCCGAGTTCATAGATCTCATCCCCATCAATTATGACCCGCCTCTGAATGTGGGGAGAATATGGTATAGGGGAGACATACCGGAGATCCGCTTCTCGCCCGACGGGCTTGTTGCTTACAGATTATGGCCGGAACGCTACTTCCCCACTGATATGGAACTACTCTATACCGACAGTGTAGTAGTGGACCCCTACTACATGCCAGTTGATTCTAACGCTCTGCATCATGCTCGGTTTAACTTCCCATACACTTTCGCTCCTGGCCATATATTGATGATCAAGCACAGAATAACTACTCTGTATGATTCCTCAAGATCTTGGCATGGGCGTATATATGTTGACCCTCTCGATCCATACACAGGATATTCACTTGCACATATGGGGTGGATCGGCAATATAGTAGGTTTGGTGCCCAGCATAGACATTAACCAAAGTTTGGCGATATTACTCACTGAGCCCCTCGAACACGTCCTAGTCCAAACATGGTTTGAGTATCAAGCAAGGATCGGTGATCCTCCATTTCCAATACGGTTGTCTGTCACCCTTGAGGCCTACAAGCCGACAAACTTCCATATACAATATTAAAGTTTATACAGGACCAGCGCCTAAAATGATCTGTGGTCTATGTAGATGAAGTGCGCGCCATCTTAGCGCGTATAAAGACCGCTACGGCAGACAGCATCGTCATGCCGGAGGACCACAATGACCAGACAGAGGCCATAGCCAAACTCACTGACATTGTAGAATCACTAGCAGACATCAGACAAGATGTGCTAGACTTTATCGCTTTTAAAAAACATAGAACCGAGTTACCGCACCTTTCCGGCAGAATGTACCTTCTATTCCGCACAGGCCCCTCTTGGCACGAAGTACTCTTTTCCCCGAGCGACTCTGAGACTAAGGCAATATACCCATCCTCCTCCGTCGAGGCCGAGTACATAGACTTGAAGACTCACACAGGCACCCCTAGCCGCCTACCCGGCACGCTGTGGTATGTGAGAGACCCGCATAGGCAGCGACCTAGGCCACGATTCTCCCCAGATGGATCAGCTATCCATGACCTCTGGTACGGCTAGTCATGACCCATCACAAGACAACATTTTTAGCCTACTAAAGGCACCATATATCAGCGATCCGGTTTGTCCTTCGTTCTACCCCCAAGACGCAATCCAGGCGACGTAATTAGGTCAGGCGAGTGGAACCAAATAATAGACGCCCTAGCCAACCTAAATACGCGCGTCAGCGCTCTTGAGGCATTACCACCCCCCTCACCCGGCGGGGATATAATAGGCGTCGCAATGTCTGGATTCGTGCTGGAGGCGGGGACAGTTACTCAGGTACAGCCGTTTACGGGTCAGGTAGGCGCCTCACGAGGTCTAACTCTACCAGTCAGAATGAAGTTTAAGAGACTAGTCATAGACGTCTTGGATAACACCCTAGACGGGGAGGCGGCAATACTGGCTAGACACAACGAGAGCAGCATAATAGCAAGCATCACCGTTCCAGCAGGCGAAACAGGAGTTTTCGCCACCGAAATCAGCGACTACACAGTCCCAGCAGACCACAGGGTTGAATTCTTGGTAAATCTCACCGACGCCACATCAGGCGATATAGACATAGTGACAATCGCCCTCTACGGCGAGTTCGCCCCCTAACATATATATACACCAAGACTAAAACACCAAAAGACATATATCCCCTCTCGGCTAAGCTATCTGCGTGAGCGTCCCAGAAATTCAGGAGCTAGTCAAGCAGACAGTACAGCCACAGCAAGCCCCCCTAGCCCTGCCGGAGGAAGACATGAGGCGTCTAACCGATGCGGTCAACACGCTCATAGCGCACGTAGTCAGGATAATCATTACCCATGATCCTGAGGAGTGCGCCTCTACCAACAAGTATAACAGGCCATGCGACACGTGCCAAGAGATAGCTGACCTTCGTGCACCCGCTAGGACCATAATTCGTATCAGCGAGAGACTCCGCAGGACGTCTAGCGGGGTGTAGCCCGGCATGGCCAGCGTTCCTGAAGAGATGATTCCGAAGCAGGTCCCACCCATAAAAGAGGTCCCGTTCGGCGGGCAGAGAGTAGTAATCCACGAGATCAACGTCCTACAAGAGATCTATGGCCGGAAAATGTACATGATAGCGTACCACATCACTGACAATGAAAGGCGCGACGCCCAAGGCAACCCCATCAGGACTCCCGTAGCCCATCTGTTCGTATCGGAGCCGCTCCTAACGGAGGAGGAGCGGCGTGGCCGGACTATCGCAGACCTCGCACGACTCTGGCAGGAGAAGTTCACAGCCGCCGTCAAGTCAGAGCTTGAAAGGGCAGTAGCTGTCTATCGGGCCAACGTAGAAGTCTTCCTCCGGTAGCATGAAGGCAATAACGATCCAAGTAAGGGACAAGGAGATCCCGCTAATCAGTCTAAGCTACGAAGATCTTGAGAAGGTAATTGAGGACTGGAGGATAGCTGGAATCACAGACCCCTTAGGACAGCTTATTGCGTGGCTGAGGGACCAAGTGGCCGGCCTCATAGGCGCCCTTAGAGACGCTGTACTAGGCGCCCTCAACACGCTTGGCAGCTCGATAACATCAGCTGTCTCGGGCGCGATCAGCACCATAACAAGTGCGATAAGTTCAGGCATAAACTCTCTGCTAAACTCTCTGTCCTCGGCCCTCTCATCGCTAGGTGAGGGCATCAGGAATGCACTCATGACGGCGTTTAACACCCTATCATCTACGCTTTCCTCAGCGATAACGGCGGTCCGTGACGCCTTATCCTCTGCAGTGTCAACGATTGCGAACACAATATCAGGCATCCTAAGCACCATAGCGTCCACACTATCGGCCCTCGCCTCAACCATCACTGCTGCCATCAGTCAAGTGGCCAGCACAATAATCTCCGCCATCACAGGTGTGGTGAACGCAGTAGCTAATGCCATTTCGGGCGTAGCGAGTACCATAACCTCGGCCCTAGGCACCCTAGCCAGCAGCATAATGGGGGCTCTAAACGCCCTCGCCTCATCAATTATAGCAGCCCTATCAAGTCTGACGCAACAGCTACGAGCTCTACTCTCCTCGCTCGCAAACTCGATTATTCAGACAATATCAAATGTAGTCAGTACTGTAGCCGACGCGCTGGCATCGCTGGGTCGAGGGATAGCCGAAAGCTTCGTTAACGCATTTTCAGCACTAACAAGCACGTTAATGAGTATTTTCAGCAACATTGTGGCCGGTCTCCGTGAAATTAGCGTCGTTTTTCAAGGATTCGTGAACAGCATAGCCCGCCTCGGAGACATTATCGCAGGGCCACTCAAGGGAATCGCCGACGCGCTGGCCGGCTTCTTCAAAGACCCTATCGGCGCTCTAGCAAAGGCACTAGGCGACGCATGGGCGGCCTTCGTAGAATTCACTAAACCAGTTTGGGAGCCGATCATGAAATTCATAGACTTTATAGCTAAGACCGTGTGGGAACAGATAAGCAACTTCATCAAGCTGATCTCGGACGGCCTTCAAGAGTTTCTGAAGGACCCGTTAGGCTTCATAACTCGGCAACTATCGGCCTTGTGGTCCGGATTCATCGAATTCACTAGACCAATCTGGGAGCCCATTCAACAGGTACTCGAAAACATCGGTAAGTTCTTCAAGGATGCCTGGGACAACTTCATTAAAGGCCTTAGTGATGCGTGGAACTCCTTCGTAGAACTCACCAGACCGATCTGGGAGCCAATCCAAGACTTCTTCGACAAGATATCCAAAGGGTTTGCAGAGTTTCTGAAGGACCCGTTAGGATTCATAACTAGCCAGCTAACTACTCTGTGGTCCGGCTTCGTAGAATTCACCAAACCAATCTGGGAGCCGATCAAAGACTTCGTTGAAGACACCTCATCCTTCTTCACAGACTTGGCTAAAACGCTGTCGGATTGGAGTGGGGCAATCGTTAAGTTCATCAATGAGGACATTCCCAACTTCTTCACAAGAGACCTGCCGAAATTCCTGACTGAAGATCTCCCCAATATGCTCGTCGAAATAGGGAAGCATCTACTAGCATCGCTCCAGCAGCTAGGCGAGGCCATATTCGGCGCTCTCAAACTGTTCAGCGAGCTGCTGCTTAAGGCCGTCGTCGCCCTATTCGACGTAGGGAAAGCCATCATGGGCGGAGCCATTAACAACATGATCATGCCCATAATGGCCTCGATAAAAGAGGCAGTAAAGCCGGCAAGCCCGCCACCAGAAGTAAAAGAGTTCGTGCAGCTGTTGAAAGACACATTTCAACACCAGCTCGACTTGTTCTACAATAAGGTCAAGTCGCACGAGCAGGTCGGGGGCGAGGTAGTCGCCACTGCTAGCAACCTTGCCAGCACTTTCGGCCTGATATACGTGAGCGCCCAGCTAGGCGGCTTGATAGCAGACGCAGTGCACCCCCTAAAGAATTTCCAGATCCGGAAGACCATCAAATCCGTCATAGACAACTTTGGGGGATTCTTCATCATGTCCTCGCTATCGGCCAGCTTCACGTTCTTCGTACTCCACCCACTCCTCCGCCGGTTCTTCCAAAAAATGTTTTCCCCAGTACTCCCCGGCCCCGACACGCTCACCGCTATGTTCTTCAGGCGCACATTCGACGAAGAGTACTATACAACACACATGAGGGAGCTCGGCTACGCCCCCACCTTCATAAAAGGCTTCATAGACGTAAACGCAAACATCCCGACCGTCCAGCAAATGATACGCCTAGTCGGCGCACAGAAGGTCGAGAAGGAGGTAGCCCTCAGGCAGCTGAGGGCAGCGGGCTGGATAGGCGAGCGTGGGTGGCTAGGTCCCGACGTGGTCTTCGAGGGCCTCAAGGATCCTCCCCCACTCTTGACAGCGATTCAGATGCACTGGATGGGCCTCATAGACCTCGCCGACCTAAAGAAAATCTACATGTGGCATGGCCGCCACGAGGACTACTTCGAGAAGGAAGTCTTCAGCCACTACAAGATCCCACCAGTCACAGACCTCATAACATTCGTGATCAGAGAAGTGCTAGACCCCGAGGACTTCAGGACCCTACTCCTCAAGCAGGGTTACCCACCTAAGGAGCAGATAAGAGAGCTGCTCGGCAGACCACTCACCACGCCCCTAATAGGCGGGGGCATCGGCGAAGGCGACTGGGCGGACGCATACTGGGAGGCCCACTGGCGCCTGCCATCACCTGAAAACGTGTTCGAGTTCTACAACAGGGCCGTCGCAGGCATGGTCGCCGTCGATGGAAAGCCGCTAAAGATAGACCAAGCGTTAGCGGAGAAAATAGTCATGGCCTACACCACACTACACGACTACAAGCCGGAGCCACGTAAGCTGACCGGCTTCCTAAAACAGAAGGTCGGGATAGATGCGATACCCGTCGGAGACGAGGCCCTAGTCCGCTCGCTACGGTATAGGATACTAACGAGGATAGAGAGCAGGTTCGTTAGGCGCTGGGGCCTCATCTCGACCAGCGACTACATGAGACTCGGAATTGCTCAAGGGATAGACCCGTTCATAAAAATCCGCACCCTCTCCGGATCCGAGATCACCATGCTTGACGCCCTAACAACGGCCGAGTTTCTACAGGACCTGCTAGAGGAGAGGACGGGCCTTCGCACGCAGATCATCAACGCCTACGTCCGAGGCTTCAACATCAAGACAAGGGTCACATACGTGGCCGACCAGCCGGGGGTGACCGAGGAGCGGGAGATCGAGACCTTGAAGCTCGGGGAGGCCCTGAGCATCCTGAGATTCAGGCCCGAAGAGATCTCATGGCTGATGGCACAGGCATTTATCAGGCGCGTTTCCGAAATTAGGGAAGATAACATCAAGGCGGTCATCGAGGACTATACAGCCGGCCTCATCAAGCCAGCCGAATTCGAGAACGAGCTGAAGGGACTGATAGACGACGATGATGTCCGCAAAACCTTGATAGACTTCTACACAAGGCGAAGAATACGGCAGCGCATCAAGCGCATGCATGCTAGGCTTGAAAGGGACCTGCTGCGTGAGCTGGACACGCATCTACGACTCTACGAAAACGGCTTCACTACAAAAGACAACGTTAAGAAGCTGATGGACGACCTCGTGGCCAAGGAGCTGCTGCAACCAGAGGAGAGAGACCTCCTTCTCTCGATCAGCGAGACCCGCAGGACACGGGAACTCATAGAGCTTGCGATCCGTGCACTCGCTAGGAAGGTAGCAAGGGCGGAGATAACGCCTGAAAAATTCATGGATGAGATGAAGAAACTAGGCGTAGATGATAGCTTCGCAGAGAAGATGCTAGAGGTGCATGCCCCATTCCACACCCTTACAGTAGCATCCCTGATAAGCTATGCGGACGAAGTGCCTATACCGCCCGACCTGCTAAGGAAGAAGCTAACAGCCCTTAGAGTGCCGGAGGACGAAGCTAAAATAATTGAGGCAGTGATAGCTAGGCGACCCCTCACAGACGAGATCAGGAGCATGGGCTCGATACTCCAGTCGCTGGCACGTGACCTAGAGATAAGCCCCGGAGAGGCTGCGTCTGTACTCCAAGGACTCAATCTAACCAGCCCAGAGATCGAGTTGAGGAAGCAAATCATCGAGAGACTTAACAGACTCGCACTAAGGAGACAGATCAGGCGTACACTCGACGTCCTACTTAGAGAACAGTACGAGGCCATGTCAAAGGGGCGGAATCCGGGGCTGATCACGCTGGAACAATACATTAAGATATACAAAGCAATGGGATTCCCTGATGACTACATTGTCGCTAGGGCACAGGAGATACTAGCAAACTTCAAGATTGTAATAGATCAATGGCATATCCTTAAGAGCAGGCTGGAAGGAGGACGCTAGGGGGCTGGCAATGCCTACCGCCGAGTCAGTCCATCCGAGAAGGTTTGTCCGTGCAGCATATCCCGCTGCAGACGGCTGGGACCTGCGATCAGGGATGAGGATACACGGCTCAACCGAGGTTATCATGGACATCGCTAGGCGCCTAGAGGACCTGCAACTATCAGCTAGACGAGTCCTAGCTGAGGCCGCTGAGCATGGGCAGCACCGAGGCATCCTAGGCGACATAGAGCACCTAGCCCAAGAGGCCGAGCTGCTAGACTGGTACGACGAGCTACTCGACCACGCCGCCCCACTAACAGGCGACCCAGCCCACAAAGCCGTCCGGGACCAAGAGGAATCCCCGGGGGAGGATGAAGTAGTTGACGACGGCCGTGAGTGACAAGACAAATATACTGGGACGGGGACGGAGTAGGCGGGATGTCAAGCGAGCCAGTCGAGAAGCAGGTGCAGAAGACGATAAACGAGATACTGAAGACGCTGGAGAAGGTACTCACGCAGGCGGCGACCAAAAGCCGCTCCTAATACTCGACTACCCATCAGTTATGTACCAGCTCAGCCCACTCCACCTACGTGAGCTTCCCAAACTATTCGAGGTAGTGCTGGTGGGCCGTACCGACGAGTTCACGCAAGGCGATTTAGAGGTCCTTAGAATCAACGTGGTGGCATTCCACTATGTGTACCCAGATGCAGAGGTTAGGGAGAGGTTTAGGCGAGTCATCAGGGACATAATCCAAGAATTCAAGGCAGCCCCCGTCCACTACTTCTCCAGTATGCACTGGTGGGCCATGGAGGAGGCTGCAAAATGTGCGGCCATCCTGATACCCACCCCAGCTGTGCGGAGCATAGCGACCGCAATAGCCCGACAGACTCCGGAACTAGTGAGCCAGATCATCAAACAGTACACCATTAGGATTGTGCGGTAGTAGCGCTTAAATACTAATTGGCAGCATTACAATACTGATGCCCTGGGCCACAGAGTTCATAGCAGCAGTATTAGTGGCTGTGGCCCTGATCCTTCTCTGGATCGGGAGAATAGACTACCAGCAGGCCCTCACACTGATAGGGATGGGAATCGGCCTAGTAGGCGGCAAGCAACTATCCCGCATAGACCATTACCTACGGCGCCGATACGGTCACCTGACCCTGATGAGGAGATACAGCACGTACATCTCTGCCCTCAAGATAGATGGGAATACAGTAACACTATACCTATACCCCGAGTTCTTCGGGACGAAAATATATGACACAATAGTGTCGGAAGCCCTTACTCTCTTCCCCGGCAAACAAGTCGTCGTGCTGCGGGGTGAGCGAATCAGGTTTGTATAGGATCAAGGAAGGCGACATAATAACCTGCAAGGGATGCAAATGGGAGGGCTCACTCGGCTACATAGCCGGTGAGCGATACGCCGTCAGCAACAAACACGTGCTGCCGGAAACAGGGCTACGCGTAGTGCACAGGACACAACCATTCGCCGACGGGAGAGAGGTCGGCACAGTAGTCAAAACAGTCAAGTGGAAAAACCCGTCGCTCAAAGACATAATCTTATACGTCTTTGTAGGCAGGCCGCTCCCAGCTAACCGGGTTGATGCCAGCCTCATACGCCTAGACGACGACGTTGAGGGAGAAAGCGCCTACCAAGTGCCACGCAAAATAGTACCCCCAAAATTAGGGGACAAGCTCTACAAGAGAGGCCGGACAACCGGCTCAACCGAGGGAGTAATTTTAGACGTTAATGTTACGATCTGGGTGGACATGGGGGGTGGTCGAAGACTACTATTCACCGACGTGTACAGGTTTTCAAATAAAACGGCCCCCGGCGACTCTGGGGGGATAAACGCTACCGATGAGGGGATAGTGGGGATAACATTCGCAGCCCCCGAATCAGGTAACTATGGCTTCGGGATAAAAGCAATCAACATAGAAAGGGAGTTAGGTCATGCCTGAAGTAACTTGGAAAGACATTGCAGAGCTGCTCGAGCGCGTCGGTAGGCTGGAGGAGCGGCTGAAGGCTACCAACGTCGAGCTCGACACGATACGGAATCACCTCTCCTCGCTAGACGAGGGGGTGAAGGCCCTAGCTGCACAGCTTGTGGAGACAAGAAACCTGCTAAGCACAAACCTCAACTTCTACAAGAAACTCGCCTACCGGACGATAGTTATCATAATAGCCGCCTTGGCCTCCAGCATAGCTGCAATCCTGACTAGGGTGATTGGATAAAAGGGTGGTGGATCTACCGCCGGTTCTCCCTCCACCACTCCAGGAGTCTCCGCCTGAAATACGTGACCTGATCGTCCTCAGGCCCCGTCACGGTCCATCCACTCCCTGATGGCTAGGGCTAGGGCTAGTGATGACTACGTCCACGGGAGGGAGATGTAGGTCCGTTAGGTTACGCGCGTCGCCCTTGATAACCAGCATTCTCTCATGGGAGTTGTCGAGCGTTTTGCAACCCACGTTTCTACGGGCCTTCTCCATTATCTCGACGCATTTGGGCTCGACGTCTATGAGTATCGAGTTACGCATGTTGAGGGCGCAGACGACGCCGAGCAGGCCCGTCCCAGCGAAGGGGTCGAGGACGGTGTCATACCGCTTCGTGTAGCGGTGTACCAGATACTCCACGAGGCTCACGTTCATTTTGGCTGGGTGGGTGATGGCCTCTGGGGGCATGATCTCGCTGTATTTCCCGAAGCCACGGACAGGCTTGAGGCGCAGCTCCTCGGCCTTGGCGTTACCCTCTGCCTCGCTTACAAACTCCATCACCTATATGTCGGAACAGAGGCCGCATTTATGTGTGTCCGCCGATGCTGCCAGCTATCGCAGTTTATTTTGTTATCCGTGTCCTACGGAGTTTATATATCGTGTAGGACATTTGTCCTACACATATAAAGTTTGCGTAGGACATTTGCTCGTTACTTAAAAAGTTTCCGTAGGTCAGCGTAGGACAAAACAGAAAGTTTTATATTGCTCGACGCTTAGATATAAGCTTTAATCGGTTTAAGTTTAAATAGAACTTTAGGATTCTTAACAGTCCTCATAGGGGGGTATATACCCCCCTATGTGGGTCGGGGTTGGGGGTGCTGGGCCGTGGCCTCAACGCTGCCCGCCGCCCCGGGGGGTTGTGGGTTTGGGGCGGGGTCTGCATCTGTACATGTGTATTGTGCCGGTTATGTCTGGTAGTATGGTGCTGCCGCAGTATGGGCATCTTGTCGTCATGGCCGGCATGGCGGGAAGCTAGTCGTGGCAGCCGCAGTCGCAGCGCTCGTATCCTAGCTGGCAGTCGCAGTAGCAGTCGCATGTGTCGCACTCGGCTAGGTAGTCGTTCTTCGCCTCGCAGAAATAGTAGTGGATCCCGAGCTCGTTCTCATGGATCTCATGCATGTGGGGCCTTACGGTGATGGGGCAGTATGTGGCCTGCTCCTGTCTCACGACTCTGACTATGCTTCCTGGAAGGATCCTACGCATTAACCTCACCTCCCCTGGCCTTGCGACTCTGTACATTATTCCTGGAGACTTCGGCCTTGCGACTCTGTACAATACCGATATCCAACCTGGGCGTGCTCATGGCACCATGTATATGTGTACAGGCTCAATTTAGACCTAACGTTGTTACAAAAAAAAGTTTATTTGTAGGGGTTGTGCTCCCGGGAGTACACATAGCCGGCCACAAATCCCTGAGCAGTCCGCTTATTGTTAGGGAATGCCACTCGGGCCCAGAGCCCCTCGAGGGCCATGAGGCCGAGGCAAAGTAGTATGAATAACGCGCCGTACGTTATAGCTTCAGCCGTTGTCCAGCCGTTTGTGTATGCTAGCATCGGCATGATAGTTGCCGCTAGGAATGCGCTTAGAGCCGTCGCAATAAGCGCTTTTGCTCCTGTCATGGCCTCCGGCTCCGCCTCTGTCGTGGACTCCGGCTCCGCCTCTGTCGTGGACTCCCGCTCGGGCCTTCGCCTTCGTCTTGAGGCGGGCTGCGGCTCGGGCCTTGACTCCGCCTTCCCGGGGCCCTCAATGCTCGCTATTTTTTGCTTTAGCATATTTACGTCGTGGCTAAGTTCTTGCAGCTGTGTAATGATTTCCGGGCTTTCTCCCGCACTTTCTACGGCCCGCTGCGCTTCTAGGTTTCCGACTCTTGTCTCGAGCAGCTCTATTGCTGCCTTTATGTCACGTAGTTCGCTCAAGTCGTCCTGAGTATCGGCCTTGACCTCCGCATATAGGTCTTCCGCCGGCCCGTAGTACTCTTCGTCCTTGTGTACGCGCCTTAGCAATGCCGCAAAAACGTGGTGATAGTCGTGGTCGGGGTTGCGTGCTATGTCCACGATTAGGTCATACACCCGCTCATAGGCGTCCAGGTCAAGTGCATCGAGGTCAACGGAGTCAGCCGGAATACCGGCCCGTGTCAGGTATTTTCGGAGTGTTTTTTTAAAGACCGCCCGTTTAAAGTTCCGCCGCCTGTCCACAGCCAATATGTGTGCACGGCCACAATTTAAACCTATCTTTGGATTGGCCCCCCACCTGCCCAGAAAACCGGCCGCCGGCCACCCGGGCAGGGGCCTTCTCCCCCACGAGGCCCGGACCCGCCGCAGCCGGGACTGATCCGCAGGCCATCTCCAGTCAACCCCCCACATGAGGCCGCCGACAGCCAAGACACAGAATAAACCACAACGAAGACTAGGCGTCAATCAACCTATATCGATATAGGTTGAGACGCGAGCGAGCTATTATTCTATGGACTTTGAAACTAGCAAATGGAGAAAAAGAGATTCATTAGCGAGCGAGCGTCAATCAACCTATATCGATATAGGTTGATTGACGCTCGCTCGCTAATGAATCTCTTTTTCTCCATTTGCTAGTTT
>Ga0209393_1000353_pt1 | contig 23065 bp, 16 predicted proteins | sample SSWtaG_2_FD_184117 | JGI IMG/M metagenome (GOLD analysis project Ga0209393, IMG submission 184117) | Hot spring microbial communities from Sandy's Spring West, USA to study Microbial Dark Matter (Phase II) - SSWsed_130316 (SPAdes)... | ecosystem: Environmental > Aquatic > Thermal springs > Hot...
ATTTTTTCCAAAGGGCATCCGCTACAGGAAGGGGACTTAGCCTTACAGTAGGTCTTCCCGCAGGCTACAAGCAGGGCATGAAACTCTTTAAAAAGATTAAGGTCCTTAGGTAAATTGTCCATGAAAAATTCCTGAAGCTCATCATAAGTAGTCTCTTCCGGGACAAGGGAATGCCTGTGCAAAATCCTGTAGGTGTAGGCATCAACTACAAAGATTGGATAATCAAGGGCATAGAGAAGAATAGAGTCAACCGTCTCCTTCCCGAGCCCGGAAATGCCTAAAAGCTCCTCCCTAATCTCCTTTAAGTCTTTCCCTTTAAGCCTTTCAACATTGCCATCGTATTTCTCAACAATAAAGGATATAAAGTTTTTAAGTCGCTTAGCCTTAACATTGTAGTAACCGCAGGGTCTTATTAGCTCGGCTAAGGTCTTTTGGTCAAGTTGATAGAGCGCTTTCGGTGAAAGAAGCCCCATAGATTTAAGGTTTTGAATAGCCTTCTCAACGTTTTTCCAGTTTGTGCCTTGGGTTAATATGGCTCCCACGCAAACTTCAAAGGGAGTTTCAGCTGGCCACCAGCCTTGCGGTCCAAAATGCTCAATCAACCGCTCATACATCTTAAGGAGAAGCTTAGAACTCATACCGGAACTTTAAAACCCTTGTTTTCCCATCCTTCTCAAACAAGCGATAGCCAAGGCGAGAAAGCTCATCCCTTATTCTGTCTGCCGTCTCATAATCTAAAGATTCCTTTGCCTTATCTCTTTTTTCTGCAAGGTCTAACACCTCTTTTTCTACCACCTCCTCAGGGAAGGCAAGGATCTTATGCACTCTGTTAAACTCCCTTAGGGCAGAAAAAAGGGAAGACGTAAACCCGATGGGTAATCCTTCTCTTGTAGCTTGATAAACCCTTTTTAAAAGAGTTATAAGCTCCGATAATGCAAGAGGGGAGTTTAGGTCCTCCTTGAGGGCGTTATTCCACTTCACTTTAAAGCTCTCAAGAGCTTGCCAAAGCTCTTCCTTTTTATCCTCCGGTAAAACTTTTTCTTCAGTGATAGAAATTTGGCCTAAGTAGGTTTCAAGCTTGTCAAGGAGCCTTTTTGCCTGCTCAAGGGTTGAATAGCTAAGGTTTAGCTTACTTCGGTAATGGGCTTGAAGAAAAACTAACCTTAAATGTCTTCCCTCGTATCCCTGCTTTTTTATGTCTTCAATAGTTATTCGGTTCTCGGAGGAGAGTCTTTTTCCTTCAAAGTAGGTGAGCCCTGTTGCTAAGTAATATCTTGCAAGCTCTTTGCCGGTTAAAGCCTTGGCTACAGCCCTTGTGTTTTCGATGTGGGGGAAGATGAGGTCTTCTCCTGAGATAAATACATCAAGGGTTTCTCCAAGGTATTTTAAAGCAAGGCAGGCGCAATGGATGTGCCAGGTTGGGCGAACCCTTCCAAAGGGTGTTTCCACAAAATATCCAGCCTTCATCTCCAGAATATGCACCCTCTTTAGAAGGGCAAAGTCAGCAGGCTCTTCCTTCTCGTATTCCTCAGCATCTATAGGCTCTCTTTCCTTCATCGTCTTTAAGTCAAGCTTTACAAGCTTCCCATAATCTTGAAATCTTGAGACATCAAAATAGACGGCTGAAAACTTTTCATAGGCTTTGTTCTTTTGCATTAGCTCAAAGGCAAAGTTTTTCATTTCTTCTAAGTGCTCGCTCACCTTTGGACAAAGGTTTGGCTTGTCAATAGCTAAAAACTCAAGGTCTTCAAAGAATTGCCTTTCCACTTCTGAGGTCAAATCTTTGAGGGGACGGTTTTGATTTAAGGCAGTAGCTATGGTTTTGTCGTCAAAATCGGTAAAGTTCATAACCCAAAATACTTCATAGCCTTTATGTTCAAGATACCTCTTTAGGAGGTCTGCAGTCAAAAGTCTTCGGTAAAGACCAAGGTGAGGTCTGATGTTAAGCGTTGGTCCGCAGGTGTAGAGCTTAATCTTAGCCTTTTCTAATGGGACAAAGGGCTCTCGCTTCCCGCTAAGAAGGTTTGAAAGGATTAAATCAGCCTTAGTGTCTTTTTCTTCAAAGGACCAAAGGGGAGTAGAAAGGTAGCGCTCTCCAGAATCAGGAAATATTACAACAATCAATCCCTCATCTATCTCCTCAGCAAGCTTAAGAGCACCAGCTAAGGCACAGCCTGAGCTCATGCCTACAAAAATGCCTTCCCTCTTGGCAAGCCATCTTGCCATCTCGTAAGCTTCCTCATCTGAAACATTGATAATCCTATCAAGTAAGGCCCGGTCAAATATGCCAGGTGGGAAGGATTCTTTCATGTTTTTAAGCCCTTGAATTTTATGTCCAGGATAAGGCTCAATGCCAACTACCTTAACAGGCAAGCCAGAGTCCTTAGCATACCGAGCAATACCCATTGCGGTTCCTGTAGTGCCAAGACCGCAGACGACATACCGAACTTTACCCTCAGTCTGAGCCCAGATTTCTGGACCAGTTTTCCGGTAGTGGGCTTGCCAGTTTGCTGGGTTGTTAAACTGGTCAGGACAAAAGTATTTGTCAGGGTTTTCTCGGACAAGGTCGTAAACAAATTCAATGGCTCCATCTGTGCCTTTTTTAGCAGGGGTCAAAATAATCTCTGCCCCAAAGGCTTGCATTATTTTCCTTCTCTCAAGGGAGGCAGACTCAGGCATGGCGATCATGCACTTGTAGCCCTTTACGGCACAGACTAAGGAAAGACCAATTCCCGTATTTCCGCTTGAAGCTTCTACCACTATCTTATCCTTTGTAAGAAGACCCTTAGCTTCTGCATCCTCGATCATGGAAAGGGCTATGCGATCCTTAACCGAACCCCCAGGGTTTACAGATTCAATCTTCCCCCAAATTTCAACCGAAGGCTTGATCTTAAGCTTGTTTAGCCTTACAATAGGAGTATTACCAATCCTATGGAGAACGTTTTCAAATCGCATAAAGGTTTCTCCCTTTTAAAAATACTTCTTTTGAATTTGCTACTATTTTACCTTTTAAGAGCCCCTTGCCAAGCCATAGATGGGGTAATACTTTCGGCAAATTTCAGTGTCGAACGAGCCGTCTACTTCCAGAACAAAGAATATGTTATTAAAGAGAAGGACACCCTTGTTGACCTTGCCGTAGCCTTTAAGGTGGGCTATCAGCACCTCCTTCGCGCAAACCCTGGGGTTGACCCTTGGGTCCCAACACCAGGACAAAGGGTCATCATTCCTCATCAGGTTATCGTTCCTCAAGATTTTCTTTATCCAGAGCTATCTTATATCGTGATCAACTTTCCAGAGATGAGGCTTTATTTTTTCAATAGAAACAGGCTTTATGTCTTCCCAGTTGGTATAGCTGACGAAGGTAAGATTACTCCAGAAGGAACCTACACAATCGTAAGAAAGCAAGAGAAACCGACCTGGTATCCCCCTCCTTCAATCTTAGCCGAAGACCCGACCTTGCCAAAGGTTGTCCCCCCTGGACCGGATAATCCCCTTGGTGATTATGCCCTCTACTTAGACCGAGGTAGCTACCTTATCCACGGGACAAACAAAGAAGAAAGCGTAGGCCGAAGAACAACCCACGGTTGTTTTCGCCTCTACAGGGAACACATAACTTTTCTCTATCAAAATGTCCCCTTGAATACTAAGGTTTTCATAGTCTATCAACCCTTTAAGGTAGCAATCGAAAGTGAAAAGATATTCCTGCAAGTCTTTCCAGACTTTGAAAAGCGGATAGAAAATCCTTTCTATCATGTTTTAAGAAAAATTTCAGCCCTTGCTGACCTAAGAGATAAAGACTTTAGGTTAGATCTCCTAAAGCTTGAAGAGGCACTTGAAAAGGCAGACGGTTTAGTTTATGAAATTGGAAGGCTTACTAAACCCTCCTTGCAAACTTCTTCTTCACGAGAAAAAAGGTAAGGGAAGAAACTTCAACTTCCTCGATAAGCCCTGAAGTCCATAAGGTCCGTAGGGCTTCCACATGGAGCTTATGGGAAGAAAGCTCTGCGTAAACATCAGCAATTAATGGTTTGCCAAGGACAAAAAGGTCTCCTACAAGGTCGAGCACTTTATGCCGGACAAACTCATCCTTTGTTCTTAAACCTTCTGGGTTCAAAACATCCCTTTCATCAAGCACGATGGCGTTTGTTAAATCTCCACCCCTAAGGATTCCTTTCTTCCTTCTCTCTTCAAGAAGGTTCTTAAACCCAAAGGTCCGAGCAAAGCATACTTCTCTGAGGTAATTCTTTGGAGTAAGGGATAGGCTAAAAGTCTGCTCTCCGATCATAGGATGAGGAAAGCTTATCTTTGCAGTGATAGTCGTAGCTAAGGAACGCCGGAACCGAATAGAGCCATTCCCGTTTTGCATCTCAAAATCCTTCCGAAGGTAGAACTTTTTCCTTAGCTTTGGAAGTATGGTATAGCCAGCATGCCTCAAAGCCTGCACAAAAGGAAGGGCAGAGCCATCAAAGAGGGGTATCTCTTCTCCGTAAACTTTTATGTAAGCAGAGTCAATCCCAAGCCCGTGTAGGGCTGAAAGTAGATGCTCAATCAATAGGATGGTGTGCTCTCCGTCTGTTAGAGCAGTTGCCCCGTCAAGTCCGATGACGTTTTCTATGTTGAGCGGAATGATTACTCTGGGTTCAAGGTCTGCCCTCTCAAAGATGATGCCATCCCCTTCATACCTCGGATGAACCTCAACCCTAACTTTTTTTCCGCTAAAAACTCCAACCCCTTCCAGAGCTACCTCTTTCCCTACCGTCCTCATGTATTCCATGCCTTGCTCCTTTTTCCCCTCCCTACAAAAAAGGGGAGATAGTTAGCATTTTTTAAAAGCACTTTGCAAAATAAATGCCAAACTTTAGAGGACCTGAACCAATGCTAATACAATGCAAAGGCGAGCATCTGTCCTTTTTTATAAAGGCTTCCGACAGTCGTCCGACAGTCAGAAGTAACGAATCTATCTTACTGTATTGTTTTCTACTCATCTGTGTAAAAAAATACACAGGGCTAAAATTCGTAGACCTTATCTTTGAGGATGACCTTTTTTATTTTCCCCTTAAGGGTTTTGCCAAGGAATGGGGTATTTTTACTTTTGCTTTGAATGAAATCTTCGGTGATTAAGTATTCTTCTTCAGGGTCAAAGAGGACAACCTCAGCTTTTGCACCTTTTCTGAGGGTTGGTGGCTCAAGGCCTATAACCCTTGCTGGATTAGTGATAAGGAGCTCAAGTAGCTTGAGCGGTGAAATAAGGTTTTCCCTTACTAAGCTTGAGCTTAAAGGAAGAAGGAATTCAAGCCCTATCATCCCTGGGCTTGCAAGCTCAAACTCAACAGCCTTTTCAAGGGGGCTATGGGGTGCATGATCGCTTGCTATCACTTCAATCAATCCATCTTTGATAGCTTGCTTTATAGCAAAGACATCCTCCTCCGTACGAAGGGGCGGGTTGACCTTGGCTAAGGTGTTGTAGCCATCGCACTCCCATTCAGTTAGATGAAAGTAGTGGGGGCAAGTTTCAGCTGTAAAGTTAATGCCCTCCTCCTTTGCCCAGCGAAGGAAGGGTAAGTTTTCTTTTACAGAAAGATGAGCTAAGTGAAGTTTTCCCTTTGTTTCTTTGGCTAAAAGAAGGTCGCGAACGACGGCAATGGTCTCTGCAGAAAAGGGAATTCCCTTTAAACCAAGCTTTGCCGAAAGCTTACCTAAGTTGACTTGACCTCCAAAGCTTAAAGTCCGGTCCTCAGGGTGAGAAATTATAGTAAGGTCAAAGGATTTAGCGTAAAGCAAAGCCTTTCTCATCACCTCAGAGTCTTGAACCCACTTCCCATCATCAGAGAGGGCAATCGCTCCGGCAAGCTTTAGCCTCCCAAACTCCGTTAATTCCTTCCCAGCTTGACCTTTTGTAATGCAGGCTATAGGATAAACAGGAACATATCCCTTTTCTTTAGCCTTTGCTATGACTGCTGAGCAGACCTCAGGGTTATCTATAGGAGGCTTTGTGTTTGGCATACAAGCAACCCGAAGAACACCTCCGTGAAGGGCAGCTCTCGTTCCGGATTCGATGTCCTCTTTCCACTCCTCTCCAGGCTCCCTTAAATGGACATGAATATCAACAAGACCAGGAATCACCCAAAGCCCCTTAGCATCTATAACCGTTTCAGCAGAAGCTGAGATGTTTTTTTCAACGCCTTCTATCTTTCCTTCAACTATGTAGACATCACCCACTAAATCCAATCCAAGGGTTGGGTCAAGGACCCTCCCATTCTTTATAAGCAATCGCATACCTTTAAACTCCTGTTAGAAGGGTTAGGAGGACAGCCATCCTAACGGCAACTCCGTTTTCTACCTGGTCAAGGATGACCTGAAAGGGATACTTTTCAAGCTCTGGATGAAGCTCAACTCCCCAGTTGATAGGTCCAGGATGCATGAGCAATGCCCCGTCCTTTATTAGTTCAAGGTGCTTTGGCGTTAAGCCAAAGGTAAGATGATACTCGTTGTAGCTTGGGATAAGAGGAGTCTCATGTCTTTCTTTCTGAACCCTAAGCGCAATGACCACATCAGCAGATTCTAACGCAGAGGAAAGATTATAGCAAACCTTGAAAGCATTAGGTCTTAAGCAAAAGAATTCTTCTTCAGCAGGAGTAGGAAGAAGATGGGCTGGACCTGAGACATAGACGGTGCTACCCATCTTTTGAAAGGCTAAAATGTCCGAATGGGCAACTCGGCTGTGTTTGATATCTCCGATGATAGCTACCTTTAGGTCAGAGAGGGTGCCAAACTTTTGCCGAACCGTAAGAAGGTCAAGAAGGGCTTGGGTTGGGTGTTCGTGCGTGCCATCACCGGCGTTAACAACCGGTATAGATAAATTCTTAGCCAAAAAATGAGGCGTCCCTGAAAGATTATGTCTTATCACAATGAGATTGATCCCCAAGGTTTTTAAGTTTTTAACAGTGTCAAGCAAGGTTTCTCCCTTCTCTAAGCTACTGCCCTTAGCTTGAAAGCTCATCACATCGGCGGATAAGACCTTACAAGCCCGTTCAAAGGAGAATTTTGTCCTCGTTGAGGGCTCATAGAAAAGAAGGAGGACAAGCTTTCCGCGAAGGGTTGGCACCTTGGGTATAGGACGATAAAGGATCTCTTTAAGATTATCCGCAAGGTTTAGGTAGTGTTCAATGTCCTCTTGGCTTAAGCTCTCAATGTCAAGAAGATGCTTCATCTTAAATCCAAAGTTTTTCCTTTATGTGATTTACAATTTCCTCTGGTTCGTCAAGGACTTTAAATATTTCAAGGTCCTGTGGGGAGATTTTGTTCTCAGGGATAAGGGTTTTAGTAAACCAGTTGACTAAAGGTTTCCAGAATTGTCTGCCTACAAGCACTATAGGCACAGGGCGAATTTTTTTAGTCTGGACAAGGGTTAAGATTTCAAACATCTCATCCATGGTGCCATAGCCACCCGGGAAAAAAACAAAGGCTATGGAGTATTTTGCCAGCATCACCTTTCTCACGAAAAAGTAGCGAAATTCAAGCTTGATGTTGGCATAGGGGTTTGGTTCTTGTTCCATAGGGAGGCGAATGTTTAGCCCAACTGAGTAACCTCCAGCATTCCTTGCCCCTTTGTTTGCTGCTTCCATTATTCCCGGTCCACCCCCTGTGATCACAGAAAAACCAGCTCTAACAAGTAGTTCCGCAAGCCTTTCAGCCTTTTGATAATCAGGGTCTTCTGGCTTTGTGCGAGCAGAGCCAAAGATGGTTACTCCAGGATAAACCTTAGGGAGAACTTCAAAACCTTCTACAAATTCAGCAAGAATTCTAAAGAGCCGCCAAGACTCCTTAGCCTGAAGCCCTTCAAGGACATATTGCCTCTCTTCAAAAAGTCTATTCTTTAGATCTTCAGCCATGGGGCAAAGATAATTTTTTCTAAATTCTAACGGCGAGATAAAAATCGGTCAAGAAGAAGATAAAGAACCCAGCTAAGTCCTAAAAACCACTAACTATGGACCCTTCTTGGGACATCCTCGGAAGTTTTTATTTTTCATATGTTGTACATATCAAGACAAAGAGGGGTCGTCCTGAGGGCCGTAAGGCCCGAAGGACCTATGAGACCTCGAGATCCTTCGCTTCCCTCAGGACGACCCCCTTTTATCTCGCCCTGAGTCCTTCTTATTAGTCCTATAAATTTTCTTGACTTTTTTCGGGGTTTGTGTAGATTTTTATTAAACTTGCTACTTAGTTGAGAGTAGTAAGTAGCCTTCGTTCTTTGACAAGTGAATAGCGGGCAGGGCAGGCTTAAAGCCTTACCTCACCTTTGATACCTATTTCACATACTTAGCCTTTTAAGGCATTTTTTAGGCAACTTTAGCCAAGAAAACCGCTTTTAAAATTAGCAATTGGAAGCCTGCCCTCTTTAAAAAGGGATTGCGACAGATTTAACAAAGAGCTACTAACTTCTCCTTTAAATCCGGTAGAAGCCTGCCCTCTTTAAAAAGGGATTGCGACTCGTTTCCATACCTCTCCCTAACCAACCATGGCCAAAGTGGGTGGAAGCCTGCCCTCTTTAAAAAGGGATTGCGACATAATCATTTAGTGGAACTACAAAGCACGGCATATCTCCCTGTGGAAGCCTGCCCTCTTTAAAAAGGGATTGCGACTCACAATCCCAATAAAGGTACCTCATACTCCTCCCTCCTTTTGTGGAAGCCTGCCCTCTTTAAAAAGGGATTGCGACTTTTGTTTTCTTATAAGCTTCTTTGCCCTCTTTCATTGGTGGAAGCCTGCCCTCCAGTCCCTTTTTGTCATCCTGAGCGAAGCGAAGGATCTCAGGGACCCTTCGCAGCCCCTTCGCTGACGCTCAGGGCGACAAAGAGAGTGGCCCTTCGGGCAATCGCCCTCAGGGCTTCGGCTCAGGGAAGCCTTAAAAAGGGATTGCGAGAGGGAAGTCAAAAGAGATTGCCCTAAGCCCTAAGCGAGGGACTACATGTGTAACAAAGATTCTATGGCAGAGCTTCCCGATTGTATCTTCAGCTATTGTCAACCTCCAAAGAGCAAAAAATCTCTCCATGTCCTCAGATCTACTTCCATTTTCCACTTGAACGCTTCCCATTAAAACCTTATAATAATTTTGGAGACTTTTATTTCTTACCGAGAGCTATCATGCAGGAGTTGGAGCAAGCTCCAAGTGAGGAAAAGAGATTTGTCACTAAAGGTGAGGTAGAGGAGCTCATTCGTGAGAAGTTTGAAAGCCTTCTTCTTGAGCACATCAGGCAGAATGAATTAAGACTAAGAGAATTATCCCTCATTGAGAGAGTTGTCCGAGTGGAGGAAGAGCTCAAGTATCTCAGGGAAGAAATCAAAGAACTGCGAGTGGACATGGATAAACTGAGGGAAGACATGGACAAACGCTTCAATTTTATGTTGCGACATATGGCTTTCGGATTCACACTTCTTAGCTTACTAATCACTTTCTTTGGTATCTTTAAATAGTATGTAGGAGTTGCGCAGTTGAGATTTAGCTCACAACATGAGCTTTAGCTCACAACATGTTGAAGGAAAGTAAAAAATTAACCACAGCATATTATAAACTACATAACTTCTAAAAAAATTGCTGTATCTTCTTTGGTTGAAGCTTGACCTCATTGAAAGGAATTGTGACAAAAGAATGCAATTTACCTCAACTTTAAAGGTCCACTTTTGCAGCCTACCCTCTTTAAAAAGGGATTGCGACAGGTCTTAAAGACCGTAAGGACTCTTTGAGCATCTTTAAAGCTTCTCCCTGTTGATACAAATAAGTCCCTTGTTGAAAAGCTTTAGGCTTGGAAAGATTTTTTAGACAGCTTGAAGGATTGCTCGTCTTATGCTTCTTGCCAGGTTTTTCAGAGAATTAATCTTTTCCCAATCCGGTTTTTTTAAGGCTGAAAAGAGGCTTTTATTGTGGAATATAGGGTCCTCATCTATAGGATAGCGTGAAGTTTCTCGACAAAGCTCAAAAAAGGGGGTCCCTGGCACTGGAGAAAACTCAGCAAGATAAGGCTGAACCTTTAGTTCGTAAAGAAAATGTAAAGTCTTTTCTACTTCCAAGAAATCCTCTTCAGGCACACCAAAGATAACGTAAGCTCCAAGGTCTCGTGTTTCAAAACCAGCTGCTCTAAGATGCCTTACTGCTTCCACAAACTCTTCTTTTTTTACTTTGCTGTCAAACCGATTATCTACCCTTTCCAACCCAAGCCTAATGGTTTTAAAACCTGCTTCACGAAGTAGCTCTGCTACTTCTTTGTTGATAAATCTCGCATGAAGGGCGTTTGGCGTATGAAACCTAACCCTTAGACCACGCTCAAGCACACCTGTAAGAATTGGCTTTAAGTGCTCGTCAAACTTAAAAAGTAAGGCGTCATCGTAGAAGGCAAAGTCTACCACTCCGTAGTTCTTATGCCAAAACTCAATCTCCTCTACAATTCTCATTGGAGGAAAGGTAGTAAATCTCTCATAAAGAAGGCGACTTGCACAGTAAGGACAGTGATAAGGACAACCCTCTGAAGTAAGAAGAACTACATATGGGATGGCAGTTTGTAGGTCAAAGATTGGATAATTAAGGGGTGAGGGCGGGCAAGAGGGCTTAACGTAAGATTCTATAAGTTTTAGAGCTGAAGCACGAGACCCGCCGGAGAAGACGATAACTTGATGCAAAGCCTCTTTGGTAAGAAAGTCTTTAAGATGTTCTTGACAAAGCCTTGCATAGATTCCACCCACAAATATGGGAGTTTCAGGAAAGAGCTTTACGAGAAGTTTTAGCAGGACAAAAAGTCCCGGATACCAGTAGGTCATCGTGATACCCGTAAGTATAGCTTTAGGCTTAACAGATGAGAGGAGGTCCTTAGCAAGCTGATAGGGAAGCCCATAACGATAATACTTTCTCGGTATATCTCGAAGAGAACTTGGCTTCGCTACAGGCTCTTTGTAAAAGTGTCCTGTGCCAAAGTCCTTTCTCTTTGGAGGTTTAGGAAGCCCCTGATGAAAGGGGTCTAAAAGGTCTATGTAGTGGACCTTGTATCCCTTTGCCCGAAGCAAGCCTCCAAGGCTTAATAATCCATAGGGTTTCAGCCAAAAATCGTGAGCAGAAAAATCATAGATCCAGGGATTGACAACGAGAAGGTCAACTTCTGGCAAAGGCTCCTTGGACAAGGAGATACGCCACAAACAGGATTTGAAATTTTATCTCTGACGTAAGAATCAAGTATCCTAATCCATTGGACAATGGGGCTTTATTTTTTTTTAATATTATAACTTTTTAGCATTGGTAGGCAAGGGTATTCGAGGGTGTTCGAAAAATATTGCAAACATACCTTGCCATCTTAAAGTAGCATCAAGGACCTCTGAGACCCTTCGGCCTTGCGGCCTCAGGGTGACAGAAAAGGAAAGGCCTCAGGGTGACAAGAAAAGAGGGACCCTTCGCAGGCCCTTCGCTGACGCTCAGGGCGACAAAAAAGAGAGCTCAGGGCGACAAAAAGAAAGGTCTCAGGGTGACAAAAAGAAGGTGGCCTCAGAGCGACAAAAAAGGGGGAGATCCTTTGCTTTGCGCAAAATTGGGGGGAAGGATTTTTCGAACAACCTCAGGGTATTCTTAGGCAACTCTTCCTAATCTTTAATGTCCTGGTGTTATGTTTTTCAGCCCTTTCTCCTCATCCATCTTATCTATGTAACGAAAATTCCATCTTAACAAGCATCCCAAGCTTTGGGCATCCTTATCCGTCTCCGATATGCTCTCCCTTTTCTTCTTGGTTCATGTAGTCCTTTTTCTATCAAAAGCTTCCTTGGGCTTCCGTAGCTAAAAGTTATAAGGCTTAGTTTTAAAAGCAGGTAAAGGTTGTAGAAATTAGAAAAAGGATAAAGCTTTTAGAGGAAGGTGAAGTTTGGGACGAGGTTATGAAGCTTGAAGATGCCATTTAACACTTCTCAAAGGACAGAACTGAGAAAGAGTATTTATCTTGTACTTCTGTTGGGTGTTGTAAGCCTTTTTGCGGACATGACCTATGAAGGGGCAAGGAGCGTTGCTGGTCCCTATCTTTTTGCCTTAGGAGCTGGGCTGTTGCCGTTGGCTTTGCTACGGGTTTTGGTGAGTTTTTAGGATATGTCTTGAGATACCTTTCAGGGCATCATGCCGATCGCACAAGACATTACTGGGCTTTGGTCATATTTGGGTATACGATAAGCCTTTCCGTAATTCCGGCTTTAGCCTTTGTGAGGAGATGGCAAGAGGCGATATTTCTGCTAATTCTTGAAAGACTTGGCAAGGCTATCAGAACACCTGCCCGGGATGCTCTTTTGTCCTATGCAACTACCAGGATGGGAAGGGGCTTAGGCTTTGGACTTCATGAGGCAATGTATCAGATAGGTGCTCTAATTGGTCCGCTCATATTTTCTAACTCCTAAGCATAAGAAAGCCCCATTCCCGTAAAGACTGAGATTTCACCTTCTTGAACCCGAGTTTAGAATAATGTCTAAAAATCTCCTCTGTATCCTCTTTAAAGAAACCTGAGAGCATGAGATAAGTTTCTCCGGGCTTGGTTAGCTCCTTAAAGAGCGAAGAAAGAGCTTTTAGTTCCTTTGACCCAATGTTGGCAAGGATTAGGTCGAACTTTTTATCCTTTTCTTCCTCGGGGACCTCTTTTGCAATTTTAACCTGACTTAAAACATTATTTCTTTCGGCATTTTCATAAGTTGCAGAAAGGGCAATCTCGTCTATGTCTACAGCAAGGATACCTGCCATTGGGCAAAGCTTAGCTACCGCAATGGCTAAAATTCCACTCCCGCATCCCATATCAAGAACTCTTAAAGGTTTCGTTTCTTTCCCCTCTAAAAATTCATCAAGGTTTTCAAGCATGAGCTGAGTTGTGGCATGATGCCCTGTTCCAAAGGCTTGCCCAGGATAGATGATAACCTTGACCCTGCCCCCTTCTTCCCCTTCCTCCCAAGGTGGAAGGACTAAAAGCCTCTTCCCTACCTTAAGAGGTGGAAAGTTATACTTCCAAATCTCCTCCCACCTCTCCTTAGGCTGAAGCGAAAGCTCAACCTTTGCCGTGTCGTATTTTTGGCTCAAAAGGTGGAGATGCTCAAGAAGGGCTGAGTCCTTTTTCTCCAAGTTTAAAGGAAAGTAAAACCTAAAAATCACCTCAAAATCCCTTTCTTCGTACTCCCAGCCTGAGCTTGCTATGCTATAGAGTTCCTCTTCAACGAGGTGTGCTACCTCTTTGCTCACCGTGAGAGTAAAGACTAAATACATGCTTATTACCCCCTATGCCTCTTTACGCGAAGTAAGCTTCTTAAAAGGCTTAAAAAATATTCCAAAAATCCTATCAAGCATAAGATAAGCCTCCCTTGGTCCAAAACACTTAACGACAGCATAATAAACTCCAGCCCCTAAAGGCACGGCAAAAAGGATTAACCATAATGGATGAAGCTTAACTTGCTCATAAAAGTAAAACTTGATCCCATACACAAGAAGGCCCATCACAGCCGTTCCAAGAAGGATAACCCCAAGGGCTCGAAAAAGTATCCTAAAGCTTAACCCCCTTAGAAATAAAACTGAGACAAGGCTTAAAAATAGACACTGAGAGATTATGGAAGCTGTCGTCCCAATGGCTACGGCTTTTATCCCTAATTTTTTGATAGTAAGGAGTATGGTTGCAATGTTTACAAGCAGTGCTACCCCGCTTGCCAGGGCTGGAATGTAGGTCTTCCCAAGGGAATAAAAAAGGGGGATTATACTCTTTGATGCGCTGTAAAAAGGGAGGGCTAAGGATAAAATGGCTAAAAGCGAACCCGTCATCAGGGTGTCAAGGCTTGTAAACTTTCCTCGTTCAAAGAGGACGGAGATTATCTCCTGAGCAAGAAGATACAGACCCACTGCTGACGGAAGGGATAAGCTTAAAGACAGAGCAAGGGAGCGGGTAAATAAGTCCCTTGCCTTAGAAAGGTCTGCTTTCCTTTCTTTTTGACTAAGGACCCTCGTCAACTCCGGGAGGAGGGCTTGAGTTATCCCAACTCCGAACAAGCCAAGGGGCACATACATGACCCGAAAGGCATAGGAATACCAAGAGACAGCCCCTTCACCGCAGGAGGTAGCAAAGTAGGTATTAACGAAGATGTTTATCTGCATGATGGAAAGCCCAAAGATGGTTGGACCTATAAGCCTTAAGACTTCTTTGAAAGCAGGATGGGCAAAATCAGGTTTAAGACTAAAGGAAAAGCCTTCTTTTAGAAGAAGAGGAACCTGCATTAAAGCTTGAAGGCAACCGCCAATGGTAACCCCAACTGCCATGGCATAGATTGGCTCAACCTCAAGGGATACTAAGACGAAATAGCCAAAAACCCCTATCAAGATTGAAGAAAGGTTAAAAAATCCTGATGAGAGGGCAGGAAGAAAAAAATAGCCAAGGCTGTTTAACAAGCCTGCAAAGAGGGAGGCTAAGCTGATAAAGAAAAGAAAAGGTGTAGTGATGTAGGTTAAATTTACGGCAAGGGAAAACTTAGAGGGAGACTCTCTAAAAGCTGGGGCAAGAAGCTCTACAAGGCTTGGAGCCAAAAGGAGCATAATGAAAACCACCGAACCCGAGACTAAGATAAAGTTTGCAAGAAGCGTCTTTGCCATTGCTAAAGCCTTTTCTTTTCCTTCTCGTTCTAAGGTTGAGCTAAAAACTTTGACAAAGGCTGCTTGGCTTGCCCCTTCGGCAAAGAGGTCTCTCAAAAGGTTTGGGATTCGGTAGGCAACGACAAAGGCATCCATGCTTTTTCCAGCCCCAAAAAAATAGGCAAGCACTTGTTCTCTGACAAGCCCAAGGATCCTACTTATGAAAACCGCTATGGTGACCGAGCTTGCCCCTTTAGCTACCTTCTCTATTTGCTCTTCCTTAGCTTGATGAGGATGAATTGTTGAATGGGCTTGCCTCAATGTATCACCAAAATCGCAACCTGTTTAGCTTTAAATTGAAGATTTTAAAACACTTTAAACATATTGGAAGCCATCTAATTGATTATACCCTGATAGCCGTCACCAAAAGCGGGCATCAAGAGAAACCTTAAGCAGAGCCCTTAGGGTGCAAGACTGTTGAAACGTCCCCACGAGTTCTCTTTTTGCCCCGCCCACCCCCTTGAGGCTGTTCGAAAAATCTTGCAAACATACCTTGACATTTTAAGGTAGCATCAAGGACCTCTGAGGCCTTTCGCTGACGCTCAGGGTGACAAAAAAAAGGGCTCAGGGTAACAAAAAAGAGAGCTCAGGGTGACCCCTTGTGGGTCATCCTGAGGGGCGAAAGCCCCGAAGGACCTCTGGTGAGACCCTTCGCAGGCCCTTCGCTGACGCTCAGGGTGACAAAAAAAAGGGCTCAGGGTAACAAAAAGAAGGTGGCCTCAGGACGACAAGAAAAAAGGGAGATCCTTTGCTTTGCGCAAAATTGGGAGAGAAAAGCATTTCTCGAACACCCTCCACCCCCCTTGACAAATTTTATAAACAAATTTATTTTGATTGAAAATCAATTGCGAAAAGTTTAGAATGCTTGAAGAGATTTTAAAAAGCTTTAGGGATTTCATTCGCAAAAAGGGGCTAAAGTATACCTCTGAGAGAGAGGAGATACTACAAGAAATTCTTAGCATAGATGGACACTTTGATGTAGAGGAACTATATCAACGATTAAGACAAAAGAACAAAAAAATTTCAAAGCCTTCAATCTATAGGAGCCTTCCTTTATTCATCGAGGCTGGATACATTCAAGAAGTGTATCGCCAGGACGGGCACTCACATTATGAAGTAACTATCAACAAAGCTCCCCATCTTCACTTCTTGTGCCTGCGCTGTGGGAAAGTAGAGGAGATCATAGACCCCGAGCTTGAACGGCTAATTCAATTAAAGGAGGCTGAAAAGGGATTTAAGCTACTTACCCATCACTTGGAATCCTTTGGTATCTGCGAGACTTGTCAAAAGGCTGAAACCATAACCCTTGATATGGTTGAAAAAGGTAAGGTTGTTGAAGTCCTTGATCTACCTACGGATGTGATGTGTAAAAAGCTCATAGCCATGGGTTTAAGAAAAGGTGAACTCGTAAAGGTGCTTCAAGTTTGTGGGAGAACCATGCTCGTTGAAATTGGAAACTCAAGGATCGTCATAAACAAAGAGCTTGCAAGCAAAATACCGGTCAAGATTGTAAGGACGGAAAAGGTTGCTGAAGAAGTGCCCTGTGAGCTTATAAACGGAGAAGAAGCTCTGCAAGAACCCTGTCCTTTAAAAGATAGAGATGAGGCTTGCCAGAGGAAGGAGGAAAAGGGGGATCCTATGATAAATAAAAACTGCCCCCGCAACTTTTTGATTAAGCTCCTATCTAAGCTTTAAAAAATCTTATTAAACGGTTGAAATGAAAAAAATTCGCGTCCTCTTAGCGGGTAATCCAAATGTAGGGAAAACGAGCCTTCTCAATCATATTTGCGGGACAACTTTAACTATTGGAAATTTTCCTGGGGTCACGGTTGAAAAAAAGGAAGGGCGGGTCGTTTTTCAAGGCTATGAAATAGAGTTTTTGGACATCCCGGGCATCTATACCTTAGAATTTTACACCTCCTTAGATGAAAAGATTGCGGTAGATTATCTGAACCAAGGGGACTATGACCTTATCATTAACGTGGTTGAAAGCCCTAAGCTTGAAAGGGACCTCTATCTAACCCTTCAGCTTGCTCAGCTAAAAAAGCCAATGGTAATTGCCCTTAACATGACTGATGAAGCCGAGGCTTTAGGTATAAAGATAGATGAGGTAAGACTTTCTGAAATCCTAAAAGTTCCGGTTGTGAAGACTGTAGGAAGGACAGGAAAAGGAGTAGATGAGCTCCTTCCGGCTCTCATTTCCGCCTATGAGAAAAACTTAGTCCCAAGCCTCTCAAGAATTCCTATTCAGATAGTAAGCGGTGATGAACCCTCAAACCTTGATTATGCAAGCCTGGCTCAAGGTTTGGCTAAAGAGGTCTTACGCAAAAGGCTTGTTACCCAAAGAAACATTTCGGATTTTCTTGATAATCTTTTGTTGCATCCAGTTTTTGGCATCTTCTTCCTTTTTTTGATCTACTACCTTGTTTTTAAGACGGTGTTTGACCTTTCTTCTCCCTTGGTTGATTTTCTTGACGGCTTTTTTTCGGATTTTTTGGGTAAAGGGCTATCTTTTCTATTGAGCCGTTTAGGTTTACCGGATTTTTTGGTGCAATTTTTTGGAAGCGCTGTAATTGGAGGAGTTGGCACGGTCCTTACCTTTGTTCCGGTAGTCTTCTTGATGTTCCTTTTTATTACTCTTTTAGAGACCTCTGGCTATCTTCCCCGGGTTGCCTTCCTTATGGACAGGTTTACCCATAGGCTTGGGCTCCACGGCCATAGCGTTATTCCTTTACTACTTGGGTTTGGCTGCAATGTGCCTGCCATCCTTGCCTTAAGGGTCCTCCCTGACCCTAAGGACAGGTTGATCGTGATGGCTATGATACCCTTCATGTCTTGCAGTGCAAGGCTCGTCGTATTCTCTTTTTTTGCAAGCCTCTTTTTTAAAAATCCAGTTCTGATCGTATTTTGTCTCTACATGTTTGGAATTTTCGCAGCGGTGCTTACAGGGTTAATCCTAAAAAAAACTTTTTACAAAAAGGAACTTTCTCATTTTGTGATGGACCTTCCACCCTATCGTTTACCCTCAGCAAGAATGCTCTTTCGCATCGTTTGGCTCCATTTGAAAAGCTTTCTTTTCAGAGCCGGAACGATAATTTTTGCCATATCAGTGGTGATCTGGCTCCTTTTAAACCTTCCCTTTGGTGAAAAAAATTTAGAAAATACCTATGCCGCAAGAGTAGGAAAAACCATTTCCTACATCTTTTCACCCCTTGGCTTGGATGATTGGAGAATAGGAACAAGCTTGATCCCCGCCTTTTTAGCAAGAGAAGCCATCATTTCAACCCTTGGCGTCATCGTCGAAGAGGATGAAGAAGAAAAGGTCGAACATTTTGATTGGAAAAGCAAGGCTCAAGAACAGGGAAGGACACTTGTTGAAGCCCTAAAAAAAGGCATAATCTCCCTTCTTACTCCCTATCCTACTGTTTTAGCTGACGACGATAAAGAAGAGGAAGAAAAACAAACCGTTAAAGAAAAAATAAAGGACCTATTTAAGCCGCCTCAAGCTTTGTCTTTCTTAGTTTTCATCCTTATCTACATGTCCTGCCTCGCAACGCTTGCGACCATCTGGAAAGAGGCAGGTAAAACCTACGCTCTTCTTTACTTCTTCTACAGCTTCTTCTTAGCCTACATACTTTCTGCCCTTACCTATCAATTATCAAGGCTAATTTTGAGCTAATTTAAGCTAAAGAGCTCGTGCAAAGCCCCCAAGCCCTACAAGGTTTATCATAAAATGAAACTTCGTATCCTGTGGCGTTGAAGTAAAACCAAAACCAAGAAGATAGCAATCATGCAGATAAGAAAGCTCAAGCTTTAGCTCAGAGGTCTGATTAAGCTTTAGGTTTCTTGTGATGTAGAAATGAAGAGCTAACTTCTGCCAAAAGGCATGATTAGCCGCAAAAATAGCCTGCTTCGTCTTCCAAACAGAATCCTCCTGATACTGAAGGGTTAGGTTATCAATTAGGACATCGTTCGTCGTGATGGTAAAATAGTGCTTTTTGAAGCCATAACCGTAAAAGTTGTAGGTTGCGTCGTACCGTGCGCTAATTTTCCTTCCTTGAAGGAGGACTTGAAGGTAAAGATCAGACAAGGCTCGCTCTTCAGGGGGTAAAGAGGTTGTGCTCCTTCTTGCCTTCTCAATGTCGTAGATTTGATAGGCTTTAATGATCAGGAAATTTAACCGCGTAGGAAGGTTGAAGAATTGCCACAGCCCATACTCCAAAGCCAAGGTCTTATCCTTTAGTAAATCTTCATCTACGAATATCGGAACATTCTTTTTCGAAGACTTTGACCGATAATGCAAGGTGGTAAAAGGCTTAAGCACATGCTCAAAGTTAAAACCTTCTGTTTTACCAAAAGGCAAGAAATATGACCTTTTAAGTAAGGTATATGTAGAAAGATCTGCAGAAATAAACCAGCTTGAAAGATTATCCTCAGTGAAGTTTCCTTTCTCAGAGAGATAATAAAGGTTTTGGGTGTAGGAAAGGGTAAGAAGATTTCTTAGGTAGGAAAATTTAAAAGGATAGTTCAATTCAAGCTTTGGGGAAACCCTGTGCCCATAGTAGTCCCTTTCTCTGTAAAAATAGTGATAATCAAAGACAAGCGATGGCAGAATAGCGTGCCACTTAAAGGGGAGGATGTTTAGGTGAAGATTGGCTAAAGGCTGAAGGATAGTGTCATCAGCATTAGGACCATAATAATCGTGATAAGCACTTGAAATCCTGGTGTAGAGGCTATCTCTAAACCACTGCCCCCAAATGCTTGAGGTCCGATAATCCTGGGTTTTATCATCAACGTCTCGCCTAAAGGTCTCAAGATAGCGAAGTTTCACTTGGTCAAACCCGCCTTCACCAATGTTGAATTCATCAAGAAACACCTTGTCAGAGGCTAAGTCAACATCAAGATGCACATCAAGATTTTCCCTTAAGCCAACATCAACCTTTCCGGTTAGCCACCATCGTTCCCCTTGCCCTTTTTTTCTATCATCAATGTATCGGTAGTTAAAGACCGATTTTATGTTTTCGGTAAGGGTTATCCTGTTTTCCAAATCAAGAAGAAGTCCCCTCTTCGTCAGATAAAGGGGAGATACAGTAAAGTCTATCTGGTCTGTAAGGGGTAGAAAGTAAGGGAGTTGGATGCCAAAGCCAAGTCTACTGCCCTGGACGATGTTCGGAAAAAGGAAGCCCTGTTTTCTCTCCTGCAATACAGGTATACTCACCTTTGGCATGAGGATGGACTTAGGAACATAAAGAAGGGGAACCTTGCCTGCTCTAAACTTTGTAGAATCAGATTTGGAAAGCTCATCGGGTCCAAAAATAAAGTTTTTAACCTCTACGCTCCAGGGCGGAAACTCCTCCTTTTCACAGTCAAGTTCGCAGCTTGTAATGATAGCCCTTTCTGCTCTGTATTCGTTTAAGGCGTTCTTCACAAAGCCATAAGCTTTTATTCGTATGTTTTGTTTTTTAAGAAAGAGAAAAACGCTATCGCTTTCCAACTGATTGAACCTTAGGTCAAAGGTTGCAGAATCTCCTCTTAGGCTTGCCTCCTCCGAAAGATGAAGAATTTGAAATCTCTTTAAAACTAAGATTTCCCGCTGTGGGTCAAAGATTGCTTGGTCGGCAAGGATAAAGAAATCCTTGCTTTCTATGAAAACATTACCTTCCGCAAGGAGCTTTTCGCCCTGCCCAAGGATTTCAAATCTATCAGCAGAAACCTCAACCTTTGAAGACAAAGGCAGGGCGTATGAATGATTTGTGTTTATTAAAAGAAAAAATAAAGTAATAAGAAAGACTGCTATAGTTTTTAGCCAGTTCAACGATGGCTTTATTACTCTTCCTCTTCTTCGAGAAGCTCTTCAACCTCTTTTTTTCCAGCCTCTAATTCCTCAACCTGCTCTTCATCTAAGTTAAGCAGAAGAGCCATAAATTCACCCACATGGGTCTTCTCTTCTCTTGCCACATCAAGAAGGATGGTTCTGATGTTTTCATCCTCTGTCATGTTGGCAAGCTGTTCATAGAGGTTGATGGCGTCAAGCTCAGCTATGATGGCTAAACGAAGGATCTGTTTATCAAGGTCCTCCTCATCAATTCTATCAAGCTCAATGGGTATTTTAGAAAGCATAAAACACCTCCTTTAGTGGAATAGCCTATCCTCTCATTTTAACTTTGTTGTTCCTAATGTCAACGAAAATTCTTCCACTCATGCCAAACCAGCATTTCTAAACCAGAACTGGTTTGCCCCCTACCTCTTTAATGAGCTTTTCTATCTCCTCTTGGGGTAGGTTTGTGATGAGTTCCCTTTTGTGGCTTTCGCTTATCCTTTCTTCTATTACGGTGCCATGAAAATGGTCTGCCCCGAAGAGAAGGGCAACCTGCCCTAAACCAACGCCAAGAAAAACCCAGTAGGACTTAATGTGCGGAAAGTTATCAAGCACTAAGCGCGATATGGCAAAGGTTCTTAATATCTTTTGAGCTGAAACAGGCTGAAGATGGGAAAGCTTCGTGTTTTCAGGCAAAAAAGGAAGGGGCACAAAACATTCAAAACCTCCTGTTTCGTCCTGAGCAGCCCTGAGCATAATAAGATGTTCTATGATTTCCTCCTCCCTTTCCAAATGACCAAAAAGAAGGGTTGCATTGCTTCTTAGTCCAAGCCTGTGAGCAGTTTTGGCAATTTCAAGCCATCTTCTATGGTCTATCTTTGCTGGATATAGCTCCTCTCTTAGTCTATCAGAAAAGATCTCTGCCCCACCCCCAGGCAAGGCGTTAAGCCCAGCCCCCTTTAAGTCCATTAAAACCTCTTCAACATCCTTCCCAGAGATTTTACTCAAAAAATCAACTTCAACGCAGGTAAAGCCACGAATCCTTAGGTTTGGGAAGTTTTTCCTTATGGCTGAGATAAGCTCAACATAATAGTCGTAGGGAAGGTCGGGGTTTAGCCCCCCTACGATGTGAACTTCTCTAAGGTTTGGGCTTTCTTTGACCTTCCTTAAGATGTCATCAATCTCAAGCACATAGGCTCTTTCATCATCTTTGCTACAGTGATAGGCACAAAATTTACAGTGCATGATGCATACGTTTGTGTAGTTGATGTGCCGATTGATAGTGTAGTAATAGTTTTTACCGTGAAGCCTCTCTTTAAAGCTGTGAGCAAGCTTGCCAAGCTCAAAAAGGTCAGCGTTTTTATACAGGTTTAACGCTTCTTTAAAATCAAGCCTCTCCATATTGGAATTAATTTTACTTCCTTTTTTTCCTTCTGAGAACATTTTCTTTAAATGATTGATAGATGCCTTGCAATAGTCTATTTTATGAGTTTTTGACCATTCTGAAATAAACTTTAGGGCTAAAACAAGAAAATTTTCAAAAAAAGAAAAAAAAATTAATGCAATTTTAAAATATACTCCAATTTGATTACAACAGTTTATTTCTAAGATTGACAACTTAGATTTTTAAAATTAATTTAATGTAGTTGTAAAATTCTTAAGAAAAAATGAATAGGAGGTGGGATGATGAAGGGGCGAAAATTTTTGATTTCCTCGTTGGTTTTAGGGTTGTTTGCCACATCAGGGCAGGCAGCAACTCAGGAAGAGCTTCTTCAGAAGATTGAACAACTATCTAAAGAGCTTGAAGCTTTGAAGGCTCAGCTTGAGGCAATTAAGGAAAAGCAGGCAACCCAGGAAAAGAAGGTAGAGACCGTTGACAAAGCCGTCTCAGCCCTAAAAGAAGGAATAGGCAAATTCAAGATCAGTGGGGACATCAGGGTTCGTCACGACACAACCAGAGCAACCATCGAAAGAAACGCCTTTATGCTGGGAATGGCCAGAGGGATGTTGCAATACATAGGAAGTTCAAATTTTAGATACATCTCTGATGCCTTTGGAAACGACTTGACAAGTGTATATGAAGCATTTGAAAAGAAGACCAATAAGCACAAAGACGACAACGATTCCCTTTGGACTAACAGGCTAAGGCTTGACCTATCGGTTAAGCCCACAGAAAACACGGTAGCCAAGGTTAGACTTGCCTACCAGAAAGCCTGGGGACTAACTGACGACTACTTTGCTCCTTACCTTTTCTTCCCTATGAAGAACAACTTTACCCTTGGCGTAAGGCCAGCTGACAATACCCTATACGTGGACAGAGCCTACTTTAACATTACAGAACTTTTTGGACAGCCTATATGGATCTCCTTTGGTCGCAGACCAACCACGCATGGTGTCCCTCAAGAAATTAGGGAGGGCATTGACAGGAGAGAGGCCACTCCTACCGGCATAAATATTGATGTTCCCTTTGACGGGGCAACGATTGGTTATGACTGGGGCATCGGTAGGGCAAGGTTCTGCTACGGAAGAGGCTTTGAGTCCGGCTTTAAAACTCCTATAGATAGGGCAAAGGA
>Ga0209393_1000354_pt1 | contig 23031 bp, 21 predicted proteins | sample SSWtaG_2_FD_184117 | JGI IMG/M metagenome (GOLD analysis project Ga0209393, IMG submission 184117) | Hot spring microbial communities from Sandy's Spring West, USA to study Microbial Dark Matter (Phase II) - SSWsed_130316 (SPAdes)... | ecosystem: Environmental > Aquatic > Thermal springs > Hot...
GCTCCTATTAGACCTAGATATAGTGTAAAGAAAAATGAATATGATGAATGGGAGAAAAGATACCTCCCAAGTAGAGATATCGGTATATTAATAGTCTCAACAAAAAAAGTTATGTACTATCAATTATAATTGTCGGACATGCCTGAAGATGTTATAGAGTTATCAAAGAAGCATGTCTTTGGAACTTGGAGAATTCAGAAGACTTGGAAGCCTATAAATGTCGTTTCTGCTGAGGGGTGCTACTTTACTGATTCAAGTGGTAAGAAATACCTAGATTTTTCTTCCCAATTGATATGTATAAACATCGGTCATGGAAATAGAAATATTGTTGAAGCAATATATGAATATATGAAGAAGCTTCAATATCTTACTCCTGCTTTTACATGTGATGTTAGAGCTGAATTAAGCAAGATGCTCCTAGAGATTATGCCTAAGAATATTATAAAATTCTTCTATTCTACTTCTGGTACAGAAGCTGTAGAAGCGGCATTAAAGATTGCTAGGATGTATACTAGAAAGCATAAGGTTATCTCCCGTTACAGAAGCTACCATGGCTCTACTGCTGCTTCAATATCGGTTACTGGAGAATTACGTAGAATACCTATAGATGGCTATCATACTGTTCCAGGAACGCAGTTTGCTCCAGAATGTTATTGTTATAGATGCCCATTCAAGTTAAGCTACCCTAAGTGCGGTATAACTTGCGTAGAGTATATAGATTATATGCTTCAACATGAAGATGATGTTGCTGCAGTCATAGTTGAGCCTGTAGTCGGTACAAATGGCGTAATTGTACCCCCACCTGAATACCTACCACGTCTAAGAGAGATAACAAGAGAGCACAATGTATTATTGATAGCTGATGAAGTCATGAGTGGATGGCTTAGGACAGGTGAGTGGTTTGCTGTTCAACGTTGGGAGGTTGAGCCAGACATTATAACAACGGCTAAAGGTGTTACCTCAGGATATCTACCCTTAGGGGTAACAGGTGTATCAAAAGAGATATCAGATTATTTTGAAGAACATCTATTCGCTCATGGACATACGTATGAAGCTCACCCTGTAATGCTTGCAGCTGGTATAGCAACTATAAAGGAATACAATAGATTAAAAATTAAGGAGAATGTTAAAATTGTAGGGGAATATCTTGGCAGGAGGCTTAGAGAGCTTAAAGAAAATCATCCAAGTGTGGGTGAAGTTAGAGGGCTTGGAATGTTCTGGGCAATAGACCTCACGAGAGATAGGGAAACTAGGAAACCAATGAATTCTCCTAAAGATAAGCTATATGGGAAACCTATCATTGTTGAAAAAGTAGCTTCAAGAGCTTCTGAACTAGGAGTTTTCGTTATCGGATGGGTAAATAATCTACTGATTGCTCCACCCTTGATAGCTACAAGAGAAGACATAGATATAGGTATAGAAGCATTAGATGAAGCGCTAAAAATCTCCGACCAAGAAGTGGTTGGATGAGATTATACTAAAACTTCCCAATCTCTCTAAACACAATATTTTTATTTTTAAGGATTAACCCTTTGGGAGATTGGAATCTTAAGGCTTCATTTAATCTACAGTAAACACTTCATTGTTATTATTACTCACAGATTTTATTCCAAATTACATTATAATATCACATGATTCTCCATCTATTTCGGTGGAGATACTCAATCCAAGTATAGAATTTTGAATAAAGCTATCTAGATGTACTATTGGAGATGTTCTAGAGTCATCTTTTTTAGTGGAATAAGCAGCCTTTAAGTATATCTCCATGTATGTGGAATACAGGTACAATTCGATAATAGCTTGCCGACCTCATGACTACTAGAGCTCATCGGCCGGCCAGCCCACTCTCCCTATTTATATTTTTATATTTTGATAGACCTAGATGACGTTAATAAGTCCATGGACCACCCAATTTATCGAATTCCATCAGGAAGTGTTCTATCTTCTTTCTTAGAATATTTAATTGACTGCTAAAATCCTCAATATCCATAGACTTTAATTCTTCGAATCCTTCACTCAACTTATCCAACAGTGTCTTCTCTAGGAACAATTTAACTAGCGTCTTCCTTCTTAGATTAATCTTATGATTGAAATAACCCTGGCTAGTACAGTATTCTAGATGTTCTTCAATAGCTTTTCCAAGCTCCTGAACCCCCTGCCCCATCAACGCTGAAGTCTTCAGAAGTCTAGGTTTCCATCCAATCTTACTTCCAATCTCTCCTGATTCAATCATGAAGTTTAAGTATTCAAATGTTTTCAGGCTTTCTTCTTTATCAGATTTATTCAATACATAGATGTCGGCTATCTCCATAACTCCTGCTTTTAATACCTGTATCTCATCTCCAACCCCAGGCATAGTTGCTACAATCACTGTATGAGCAATATTCATTATATCGGTTTCAGCTTGACCTACACCTACTGTTTCAATAAATATCTTATCATATCCAAGATAGTCGAATAATTCTACCATAGCAACCCCTGCGAATGATAAACCTCCTTTCAAACCTCTCGTAGATACACTCCTAATAAACACGTTTGGATTCAGTGAGTGCTCCTGCATCCTGACCCTATCACCTAGAAAAGCGCCTCTAGATAGTGGGCTTGTAGGATCAATCGCTATAACAGCTATCTTGCAATCATCTTTAATGTAATGATGTATCAGCTTAGAAATTAACGTACTTTTCCCAGAGCCTGGTATGCCTGTGAAACCGATTACATGTGCTTTACCCACATTATTTCTCAGAATTATATTGAGAACTTTAAAAGCTTGATAAGGCGATGACTCTAGATACGTCAATAGCCTCCCTATAGACCCTTTATCATTCCTTTTCGCCTTCTCAATATATTTGTAGATGTATTCTTCAATCATGTATTTTCATCCTTTTCCTTAGCGCAGCATCATATACGTATTTCACGATCTCGTTTAATGATGTGCCTGGTAGAAATACCTTGCCTACGCCAATCTTTTCTATTTCAGGTATATCTGGTAAAGGTATTGTTCCACCCAGGAATACAGGGATATATTCTACTCCTTTTTCTTTTAAGTTTTCTATCAGCCTCTTCATTAAGCTTATGTGAGCTCCACTTAATATGCTCACACCTATTACGTCTACATCTTCTTGTATAGCTGTCTCAACAACTTGCTCAGGAGTCTGTCTAATACCTGTATAGATAACTTCCATGCCAGCATCTTTTAAAGCTCTCGCAACAATCTTTGCACCTCTATCATGCCCATTCAATCCTAGTTTCGCAACCAATACTTTAATAGGCCTAGAAGGATTCTCTATGATGTCACCCCCATTAATCAATTTGCCGAAGCTGTTTAAAAATTATCAGTATAGAATTTAAACATTTCCAGTACTTAATATTTTCTAGAATGTGTTATGGACACTGTAGTAGCTATATCTTCATGGTGACCGTCTCCACGTTTTTAACATTGCCACACCTCTGGAATACTATAAGTTGACGTTGAGAGCACTCCATTAACATCTTTAAACTCTATCTTGGTAATGTTCTTAACTTATCATCGACCTTGATAATAATCTTCGATTAAGATTGAAAATCTCTAGATAGATGGTTTAACAAATTTGGTATTGAGCCTCCCATATACTTAGTTTATCTACATCGATTCTATTTTCCCCGTTTAATAAATCGGCGGCTCTATCCATACACCGTAGACTTCTTTTAATGTATTCATTATCTCGCCAAGTGTAGCATACTTCTTTACTGCTTCTAGGATGTATGGCATAACATTCTCGCCTCTTTCCACAGCTCTCCTCAACTCGTTCAATGCAGATGATACTGCTTCATTATTCCTTTCACTTCTTAGTTTTCTTAATCTATCTACTTGTCTTCTCTCAATTTCTTCCTGGTTTATATCTAGTAGAGGTACATTCCTGATTTCTTCCTGCTCAGCTTCTATGAATATATTTACGCCTACAATGAATCTCTTATTCTCTTCTACTTCTCTCTGAAATCTATAGCTGGCCTCTGTAACTTCTCTCTGAGGATAACCTTTCTTTACTGCTTCTAGCATTCCACCCATCTTCTCAATTTTATCAATGTATCTCCATGCTTGTTGTTCAATTTCATCTGTTAACCATTCGACATAGTATGATCCTGCTAGAGGGTCGACTACATCTGTGACTCCAGTTTCGTATGCTATTATCTGCTGCGTTCTTAACGCTATCTTGGCTCCAAATTCAGAGGGTACTCTGAATGGCTCATCTAATGCGTTAGTATGGAGGCTTTGAGTGCCTCCAAGCACTGCTGCTAACGCTTCTATTGTCGTTCTCACAATATTATTGAATGGCTGCTGAGCTGTTAATGACACTCCGGCTGTCTGGGTGTGGAACCGCATCCACAGAGACCTTTCTTTCTTAGCATTAAACCACTCCTTCATTATCTTTGCCCACATCCTCCTCGCAGCCCTAAACTTTGCGATTTCTTCAAAGAAGTTAATATGTGCATCAAAGAAGAAGCTTAACCTATGAGCGAAGTCATCTACATCCATCCCCCTATTAATTAACTGTCTAATATACTCTATGCCGTCAGCTAGCGTAAATGCTAGTTCTTGAACAGCTGTTGCACCTGCTTCTCTGATGTGATATCCACTAATGCTTATGGGATTCCATAAGGGTAGGTTCTTAACACTCCATTCAATGACGTCCATGCTAATCTTAACCGCAGGCTCAGGTGGAAATACGTAACTCTTCTGAGCGATAAACTCTTTTAAAGGATCATTTTGAGTCGTTCCACCAATCTTATCGTAGGTTACTCCTTGTTTTTCAGCTGTAGCCACATACATCGATAAGAGTATTGGAGCGGGTGGATTGATAGTCATGTTAGTAGTTACGCTACCCATATCGATCCCATCATAGATGATCTCCATATCTCTTAGTGAAGATACAGACACACCGCATACACCTACTTCACCAGATGCCGCAGGATCGTCAGCATCTATACCTACTAGGGTTGGATAATCGAAAGCAAGACTTAACCCTGTCTCTCCGTGAGCTATCAAGTATTTTAGCCTCCTATTCGTATCTTCTGGAGAGCCATATCCTGAGAACATTCTCATAGTCCAGAGCCTACCTCTATACATCGTTGCATGAATTCCTCTAGTGAAAGGATACTCTCCGGGAAGCCCAATCTTCTCAAAATATTCCATGTTACTTATATCGATCGGGGTATAAACTGTCTTAACCCTGATACCTGATAATGTTGTAAACTCTTTCATCCTCTCTTTAAACCTCTCTAAACTCTTAACTAGAGTGGTCTTCTCCCATTTTCTAATTCTATCTTCTATCTCATCGAGAGCTTTCTCATCAAACAATCTCACTCCCAATATACACCTATTATGATATTATTTGTAGTAGAGATAAAAAGTTAACTCATGTATCGTGGAGCTTTGAGTAAATCTTAAAATATCTTTGAAGGTGAAAGCAGGTTGTAATGGTTTAGATAAGGATATTCAAACAATACTTTCTCTTCTTTAGCTAATATCTTAAGAAGAGTATTAAATTGTTCTTCCGTGTTTTTCATGACAGCTTATGATTAATTCTTTCCAAATGAAAGTAAGGGGGGCTGGCCGATGGGCTATAGTAGAAGTGAGCTAGGAGTCCACACAATCTGGTATAATGATTTAGAATCAGCAAAGAAGGCTTTACAATTAATAGTCGAGAAAGATCTAGACGTTTTCATTAAAGAGGGCAAGTATCCAGAGCTTACAATCCAAGAATCCTCATAGAAAACTGTTTAGATGTGAATGAATCTGGTTGTGAGAGTTTTTTAGAACATTTGAGATTCTTTGAGGTGATGGTCGATGGGTCTGGTGTATTTCCGTAACTATGGATGCTTGTATATGGTGGATATAGTGTCTCTACCGTCTCTCTCATACGTCCTGCCACCAAAGTATAATTCTAATGTACCGTATATGCTAGGATACCAAGCAGTATTACTCTATGCAAGGGGAAAGATAGATGCAGCCCAATGCTTCAGAAAGAGAAACATAGACTCTCATGAATACATACTTGATGCCGCTGTTTACGGGGAGTGGAAGCATAAGCTCAACCAAGGCATAATCTTCACCACCAGCACCAAAAATATAACACAATATGTGAGCCCATCAAAACCGATACTGTTTAACGATGAGATAAACAGCTGCTTCAATATACTTTTAGGGCTGAATGATACAGACGGTATGGTGATAGGATGAGCTCTCCCATTAAGTTGTTTAATGAGCTCATTAATGATTATGTTGAGATTCCTAGTGAGCCTAGAATAGTTAGTTTAGCTCCATCAATTACTGATATACTCTACCAGATCGGTGCATGGAAGTATGTTTACGGTGTTAGTGTTTACTGTGATTATCCACCTGAAGCGAAGAATAAGCCTAAAGCTGGCACATATACAAAAGCAATATACAGCAGATTATACGAGATTAATCCTAACCTAGTCTTAACAACAACAGGGGTGCAGAGAGTGTTAACATATGAATTGAAGAATAAAGGATTTAATGTATTCCCAACTCAAGTACCATCCTCACTCTACGGTATATTTGAGAATATTACTATCATCGGTGTCCTACTAAATATGATGGAGAATGCATATAATGTTATAGATAGATGTAACAAACTCCTAAATGATATTAAGAATAAATTCTCTGCAACAGTATATTTCGAGGTAGATTTAGGTGGACCAGTAACCATTGGTTCAGCAGCTTATATAACTTCCGCACTATACCATGTAGGATTAAAGAACATATTCATGAATATTCAGAAAGCATATTTCGAGCCTGAATTTGATGTAGTAGCTAGAGCTAATCCAGACTTGATAATATATGAATTGGGATACGGTGGTAAGCAGGTTCATGAAGAAATAATCGAGATGTTTAATAAACGTGGATGGAGCAACCTGGATGCGGTAAGAAAGGAAAAAATACATATTCTCCCACCAAATACTTTAACCCATTACGGTCCACTACTATTTGATAATTTAAAGAAAGTTTGTGAAGTAATCGGTAGGGAAGAATAAACTACTGGGTTTCTAGGTGCCTTCGACTATTGATGGGCATCTCTCTATGCTTCTGGAGCTTCTATCTCAATACTCCCAAGTACGTCGGAGGCATTAGCTATTTTTAGAGTTAAGTAAAAGCTATCAAGCTGACCCTCCGAGAGTAGTCTTAACATATGCTTTTACACAATCCCTATTTTCAAGTATGTGAATGATTAAGATGAAGATCAAGATTATTGATGTTTGCATATGGAAGTCTCTCCAATCATCTTTTCTTAAACTAAGAAATTCTATTCTACCTGATTGCGGCCCCCTAGGCCACACGTATAGAATTAATCCTGTTACGAGAACAACCAATCCCAAGATGACCATGAGATAGAAGATGACTGCTCTTAAAGTTAGTTTCATGTAGAGAATAGAGTGAATGTTTTTTATTTAAGTTTATCAGTAAAGTTAGCTAGCCTCTCTATATAGTCTTGAGAGAATGATAGGTGCGATAAATGATGTTAAGATGATCATTCCAACTGCTTGAATATAGATAGGCTGGTCTATCAATCCCTTGCTAAGCCCCAGGCTTGCTATAATTAATCCAAGCTCACCTCTAGGAACCATCCCCACCCCTAGCCTTATACTCTTATCCCAGCTTCTAAGCTTAGGTAATGCAGTAAGAGCTGAACCTAGAAACTTTGTAGCAAATGCAACCCCAGTGAGAATTAGTAGACCAAACAATACACTCTCATTAAATACTGTTACATCCATTCTTGCACCTACGACTGTAAAGAAGAGTGGGCTAAACACTTGGTTCAGATGTTTAACAAAATCTTTAACTCTAACTAGTGCTTTAGATTCGGCAACAGATAATCCTGCAACATACGATCCTATGATTGGTGAAAGCCCTAGACCTGCAGCTATCGCAGATAATATGAATGCTGAGCCTATCGCAGCTGCCTCAACGGCTCCTTCAGCTCTTATTAATGATGCACGTTCAATAAATCTTGGAATCATGTAGACTCCTATGAGAAGCATGAGAAGCCATATAATGAAGAATATTGAAGTTGTCCTCAGAGCGCTCATCAAGTCTAGGCGCCCACCCTGTTCTGATAATGCTGAAGAAATTATTGCAAGAATTGCAACTCCGAGTACATCATCTACTACTGCCGCATTCACTAATAATACCCCTTCTTCTGTAGGTAATGCTCCAAAATCTTCCATGACTCGAACTGTGATAGCTAGGCTCGTTGCAACCATTATCGCACCAATCATTAAAGCAGAACCTTGAAGGTAACCTAACCATGTAAAGAGATAATATCCTCCAATGAATGGTAAGAGTGCTCCACCAGATGCTACAATGAAAGCCCATAACCCAGCTTTCCTCAAACTAGTAGCACCCATCTCCAATCCAGCAGAGAATAGAATCATTATCGCACCTATCTCTGCAAATGCATCAACAAATTCATTCAAGACTACCAGTGGCTCTCTAAAGATAATTATAGCTGTACCGAGCATTGAAGGGCCAAGCAGGATCCCTGCCATCAGCTCACCGAGAATCGGAGGCAGCTTAAAGCTTGAAAAAACACCTCCTAGAACCTTTGCGAAGAAGACCAGTACACTAATAGTTACTATTGCCCTCATTATAGGGTCCATGCCGGTAACAGCAGCTTCTACATTCATGTTAACGCCTCATATCTAGTTATCAAAACTTCCTGATAAATATCCACTTAGCTGAGTTGGGGCAAGATGCCGTGATACTTTGAGATAGAGATAATTATGGATTAGCGTAAATATAAAGTAGGAGCGCTTCATAATTTATGTTGCATGGTAAGAGTTGACGCTGTAGTCTTCGATGTTGATGGGACGCTCTATAAGTCTGCCGAGTATGAAAGATACCTTAGAGAATCTATCTATATGGTTCTCGGAGAGATGTTAGGGGTAGATTATCGTGAAGCAGGTATGAGGCTTGAATCCCTAAAGAAGAATCTGAAGACTGTTAGTTTAAGTGTTGAGGCCATGGGTGTAGATAGGAGAAGATTCTACGAACTCTTGGCTGAAAGAGTTGAACCATCCATATACATTAAGCCCAGACTAGAAGTTAAGAATCTCTTATCAAAGCTTAGAGAGAAAAACGTGAAGATTGGATGCCACACGAATTCTGGTAAAAGATTATTCTTAAAAGTCATTAAAGCAATCAATCTCTCAGTTAGCGACTTTGATGTTATAGTTACAAGTGATGATGCGGATCCAAAGCCTCTGAAAAATGGATATATACTCTTATCGAGAGTACTCGAGATACCGTTTAACAAGATACTGTACGTAGGGGATAGATGGGAAGTTGAAGTCAAGCCTGCTAAAGAACTCGGCATGCTTACAGCACTTGTTTACTCAAGAAAAGGTGAGCCAGACTTCTATCTCAACGATATAATAGAAGTTCTTAAGATAATCGAATAAAAACAGTCTAACCTAGATAAGTAATCTATGTCTTTAAACAACCAGCTATGCCGCTAGGTAGTAGTATTCTCCTATCTCTTTCTGTATTTTGTCTAGTTGGGAGCCCGGCTTATTCGCTCTAGGTCTACCCGTTTCAGGGTCTCTCCTAAAAGTTATATCCATCTCTTTGAGGAATTGGTTGAACCCCGTATGTAAGTCTACTGGTGGATTAGCTACTCCACGTCTCCCAGGCTCTCCTGTGAAGACCATTAACTTACTTGATGAAAAGTCTAGAACCATGAGGTCATGCTCAACTAGGAACGTATATGCTTTCTTCTCTCTCGTGATCCTCTTCAGTATCTTTGATATAGCATATCTTTCTTCCACATCTAAGTAGGCGCTGGGCTCGTCGAGAAGATATATTTCAGCATCTCTAGATAATGCTTCAGCGATTACTACTTTCTGGAGCTCTCCACCACTAAGCTCGAGAAGATTTCTATCAAGTATTTCAACTAGCCTAAGAGGCTCTAGGATTTCTTCTCTATAGAGGTTAGAGTCGAAGTATTTTCCTGCAGCTTCCCTTAAAGCTTGTTCAACAAGTATATCTCTAGGTACTGGATACTGGGGTTTATAGCTTATAGACTTGTATGAGAGTTTGAAGCCTTCATCGCTTTCTTCTAATCCTGCAAGTAGTTTTATGAATGTAGTCTTTCCTATACCGTTCGCTCCTACTATACCTACAACTTCACCCCTATATGCTTTGCCTTCTCTAACTTCAAGCCTAAAATCGCCATACGTCTTAAACATATTAGGCCAGTATAGAGGCTCGGAACCTTCTGCCTCAAATTCCGAGGAAGGTGGTCTGACTTGGAAGATTATCCTGTCTCGTCTAAACTTAACATTCTCTGATGGAATGTATCCTTGAAGGAATATGTTTATGCCTTCTCTAATATTGAATGGCCCGGAAACAATACCGTATACAGATGGTTTTCCATACAATACGAATATCTTATCAGCCAGGTAATCTAAGACTGCTAGGTCGTGGTCTACTACGAGAATTCTAGAATCTTCATTACATGACGACCTAATAACCGAGGCCACCCTGAACCTCTGCTTTATGTCTAGATAAGCGCTCGGTTCATCAATTAAGAATGTGTCCGCGTCTCTTCCAATGCAGGCTGCGATTGCAAGTCTCTGGAGTTCTCCTCCACTTAAAACAGATACATCTCTATCTAGAAGATGGGACAGTTCAAACAATTCAATTATCCTATATAGCTTAGCTGGAGATACAACCCTCCTTAGAAGTTCTCCAACTTTTCCTTTAACAACCTTAGGTATTTTATCTATGTATTGAGGTTTATAGCTTACCTTGACCATGCCTTGAGAAAGAAGAGTAAGATACTCCTGTATTAGTGATCCTCTAAAGTATCGTGCAACTTCCATTAAATCAACCCCTGAGGAATCCAGCCTTCCTAGGTTAGGTTTAATCTGCCCTGCAAGTATCTGAGTTGCAGTAGTCTTGCCGATTCCATTCTTCCCTATCAACCCAATTATCGTGTTTCTTTCAAGATGTGGGAGTCTGTAGAGTCTGAAAGCATTAACACCATATTGATGTACAAGATCCTCAGCTAATTCTCGTGGAAGATTAACGATAGAGATAGCAGTAAATGGGCATTTATTAGCACATATACCACATCCAATACAGAGTGGTTCAACTATGATTGGGTACCCATCCCCACCCATCTTTATAGCTTCAATCTCATTTCTTAGAGGTGGGCAGAACCTAATACATGGTATCCCACACTTACGTGAATCACACTTCTCTCTATCTAAAACTGCAACTCTTAAAGTAGCCAAGAACAAACACCTCAGTTATCCGTTCAGGACAATGCTCCATATCAAGCTCGTATCCAGATAATAGTTCGATCTGTTCTGTATATGAATCATTCTATCCTCCTAATAAATCTAAAAATACTACTTACTGTTTAAAGGTGTGAAGTAGATGTATAAATAAGCGGTCTAGCTTACTTTATAATTATTTCTATATTTAGATATTTTATCCGGTATTTTTCTTATGAGGCATCATGTCTTAAAGCTTCTTTCTATCCACATTTATTTCTTCTATGTCGCCATCTATCTCTCCGATGATTATCTTGTCAGCTAGCTTTGGGAATAAGCCTGTCTCGATTACCCCCGCTATAGATCTTAGGAGTTTATCTAGTTTTTCTGGGTCTTCTATTACTCCTGCATCTACATCTCCTAGGAGGTTTCCATTATCACTTATGAGCGGCCCCATCTTTCCAGCTGACTCCCTCAATGTTAGTTTGAGCCCAGTTTTTGTAAGTATTTTCTTAACATGCGGATATGCTTTTTCAAGAATCTCAATTGGTACTGGTCTACTCAATTTTCCTACTAGTTTAACATAATCTCCTATGAATATTACTTTTCTAGATGCTTGGGTAACTACTTTCTCCATTAGCATTGCTCCTCCACCTCCTTTGATAACATTTCCCTCTCTATCTGTTTGGTCGAAGCTATCGATCATCAGGTCAGGTTCAGGGCACTCGTATAAACTTGTTACTGGAAGATTATTCTCTAAAAGCAGCTGCCGAGACTGGAATGATGTAGGGATAAACAATACTCTCATTTTCTTGTCTTGGATTAGTTTCCTTACGTAACCTATACATTGAGCCATAGTTGAGCCTGTGCCATACCCTATTATCATGCCATCTTCAATATACTCAAGAGCTTTTAAGATAGCTTTCTCCCTTGCTTTCTTAACTTCTTCTTGAATCATTTAGGATCTCCTCTGCTTCCTTTCTCAGCATCCTTAATCTATGAATTATTTTTTCAAGATCCTGTATTTCTTCTTTGCCTATCAATGTATTCTTTAATCTTTCTATTGTTTGTGGGTCAAGCCCGTGTTTGGATGGCTGCTTCTTTATTCTCTTTTCAAAGTGTTTTGATGTATTATAGTAGATTAAGATGAAATAGAAAGTACTTGCTATGAATATTGAAATAAGCATAATCAAGAGTAGTGTTATGGGCTCGCTCACAGATGCTAGCTATGTTTACGCATCTATTAATAGTTTCTTATGACTAAAGAGCTCTCCTAGAATGCTTTAAAGATTGTATTTCCCAGAAGAGAATCCAACTCTCTATGACGTGCTCTATGTTGCTGCGAAGATTACCAAAGCTATTCTGTACATCGCAGATCAGGTATTGGCAGATGCTGCTAGAAGACATGTAGCTGTATAGGTATTAGAAATTATCTAGTTACTGGCAGGGTTGCCGTGCTCTTGGATTTAGTAAGCTTTTCTTGAGGGGCTAGTATAGATAGCATGCAACATAGTGGTTTGTTTTTGCTTCTTTTAATTCTGGCTCATTTTTATCGCATGGCTCGAGTCTATATGGGCATCTAGGGTGGAACCTACATCCACTAGGAGGATTAACTGGGCTTGGAGGTTCACCTAGTATAACTTTCCTTTCTCTTAGTCTATTGGATGGATCTGGCTCTGGTACTGCTTCTATTAATCCTTTTGTGTATGGGTGTAGGGGGTTTCTGACTAGCTCGCGAGCTTCAGCTAGTTCAACTATTTTTCCAAGATACATTACTGCTATCTTATCGCTGAAGTGTTTAGCTGTAGCAATATCATGGGTAATATAGAGGAATGAGATCCTATATCTTCCTTGGAGTTCCTTCAGAAGGTATAGTATCTCTGCTCTACTAGATGCGTCTATCATTGAGACAGGTTCATCGGCGACTATATATTCAGGTTTAAGGATTAATGCACGGGCAATACCCACCCTCTGCCTCTGCCCTCCACTTAACATGTGAGGATATTTCCCCATGAATTCCTCTATTGGTGTAAGTTTTACGTCTGTTAAAGCTTTAGCAATCATTTCCAGTCTTTCTTCATTGTTTCCTATGCGGTGGAGGATAAGTGGTTCTTCAAGTATTTCCCTTACTGTCATGAATGGGTTTATGCTTGAGTATGGGTCTTGGAAGACTGCTTGAGCCCTCCTTCTAAACCATTTTAATTCTTTCTCATCTTTATCTGTTATATCTACTCCATCGAAGATTATTCTCCCACTTATTGGTTTTAGTAATCTTAGAGATAGTCTCCCAAGAGTTGTTTTCCCACATCCAGATTCTCCTACAAGTGCTAGAGCTTCCCCCCTCGATATTCTTACATCAACTCCATCCACAGCTTTTACAGGTATAGTCTTGAATAAGCCAACTCTAGACTCAAAGTACATCTTTACATTCTCTAGTCTGATAAGCTCGCTACTCATTTTCTCCACCATATAGCCAGCACATTACTCTCTGACTTTTTTCAGGCTCAAATCTTCCAGGCCCTCTTTCTCTACAAATATCCATGACGTAAGGGCATCTTGGATGGAATCTACATCCATTCGGTGGATTTACTAAGTCTGGAGGTGTACCTGGTATAAATTCTGGTTTTTCTTCTCCTGTTAGTTTAGGGGTTGCTTTTAAGAGCTTTTGAGTATATGGATGTTTTGGGGATAGTAGGACTTGTTCAGCCGAGCCTATCTCGACGATCTGTCCAGCATACATTACTGCTATCTTATCGCTTATATCGCTTGCTAAAGCTATGTCATGGGTTATGAAGATCATAGAGATGTTTAGTTCTCTCTTCAGCTTCTTTAGTAGATTCATTATCTGAGCTTGTATACTTACGTCAAGTGCTGATGTAGGTTCATCTAGTATAACTATCTTAGGGTTCATGACTAAAGCCATAGCTATTACAACCCTCTGCTTCATACCTCCGCTTAGCTCATGTGGATATCTATTGAATACTTCTTCATGTAATCCAACCAACTTCATCTTCTCTCTAGCTATCTTGTATGCTTCATCTCTATCCATCTCTGCATGGATTATTAGTGGTTCTGCAACTTGATGCCCAACCTTGATTACCGGGTTTAATACGTTCATCGCTCCCTGGAAAACGATCGATATCCGCCTCCACCTAACCTTCCTTCTAACCTCGTCTTCAGGTAGATCAACAATATTTAATCCATCTAGAATTATCCTACCATCATAGAGAGCTACATTGCTTGGAAGCATCTTTATAATAGCGTTAGCCATGCTAGTCTTACCGCATCCAGATTCACCTACAACCCCAACAGCTTCACCCGATTCAACGTTAAGATTTACATCATCAACAGCTCTAACAATACCTCTAACAGTCTTGTAGTAAAGTCTCAAGTGATTAAGCCCTAGTAATACCATGGCTTTCACACCTCTTAGCTACTTCATTCTCCTTAACCTCGGGTTTACTACGGGTTCCATTCCAAGTGCTATGAGTACGAAAGTTATAGCCGTCCATATTATGAGTAGGCCTGGAGGTATAATCCACCACCATAACCCTACATATATTCCTCCACTTCGAAATCCGTATTCAAGTATCTGACCCCAAGTAGGCATAGTAGGATCTCCCAGCCCGAGGAAGCTTAATGCAGCTTCAAGAAGTATGAATGTCGGTGTGAAGAAGATTAATTGAGCGAAAACGAATGGAGCGACCTGCGGAAATATATGTCTAAACACGATCCACCATCTAGGTGCTCCTATAGCGATAGCTGCTTCTATGAATTGACCTGACTTTAGCTGGAGCACCATAGATCTAACAATAATCGTCAAGGTCGGCCAACCAAATACCACTAATAAGAATACTATTATCCACAGATTCTGTCCGAGGATAAATGCTAAAAATATTAGTAGGGGTAGTAATGGAACATTATTAACAAAGTCAGCTGTTCTTTGTATAACTTCATCTAGTTTTCCTCCAATATATCCTCCCATTATCCCTAGACCTGCACCTAGTAAAGTTGTTATCGTTGATGTAACTATGCCTATGAATAAAGCTATAGGGAAGCCGAAAAGTAATCCAACCGAAAGATCCCTCCCAAGAGAGTCCGTTCCCATAAACCCGTAAACGTCTCCTCCAACGACTAGTTTTACTTCCCCAATTGAATCTCTAGGGTCATAAGTATCTACCATGATGTAGAATACGTAGTCTCCTTTCAATACAGTGAATTGAGTATTATTTTTTGGTACGCTAAATATTACCGTATGCTGACCTATTGAGTTTACTTCACTTGGCTTAACTGTTACATTATATTCTCTTTGTAGGAATCTTGCTAGAGTACTGGCCACTGACATGTCTCCAGTTAGTGAGATCCTCTTTGGTTGGTCATAAAATCTCCTATAGGGTGGAGATTCATCTCCATATGGAGCTGGAACAGTATACCTATACAATTCAATATTTTTTCCATCAGGTCTTGTAACATTTAATCGGATCATTACTGGTTTATCATAATATGTTACATTTTTTATAGTAAGTGAAAGGAAAGTCGGTGTCCTATCCGCTTGGAAATCTAGCTTGAAGAGATATATTAAGCGTTTTCTTGATTCTGTAATCGATGTATTTGATGGTTTATCTGAGGAGAAGACATAATGTTCAGGGATCTTTTCATGTGAGAAGTAGTTAATCCAGCTTGGTGGAGCAGATTTAGGATGATCAGCCCAATATACTGGGTTATTCCAGTATCTTACTCCGAAATCAAGCGGGTATGTTGCGATGACGTATACGCTCAAGATCACTAGTATTGTTAAGAATGCTACTCCTATTTTTGAGACGTTTAATCTCCAGAATTCTTGGAATGCTTCTTTAAACCTTGCTGACATTAGTATCTCACCCTGGGGTCTAGAATTACGTATAAGACTTCTAGTAGGAATCTAGCAACTACGTAGACCAGTGTGAATATGTATGTTAAAGCGATAACTACTACTTCATCCATTACTAATACAGCATCATAGAAGAGTCTACCTAGCCCAGGCCAATTAAAAACGGTTTCTGTTAGAATTGCTCCAGAGATTGAGGTTGCAAGCCCTAAGATTACATTTGTAAGGATGGGTGGTGCTGCAACCCTCATTATATATCTTCTTCTAACTAATTCTTCTGGTAGACCTTTCGCTCTCGCAGCATTTACGAAGTCTTCTTGAGCAGTGTTCAATACTATGGTTCTTGTAGTATATATCCATACTCCAACTGATGCTATTACCAGTGTTGCTACTGGGAGGACTGCATGCCAGAGTATGTCTAGAAGCCTCATGTAAAAGTCTGAGGGTGGAGGTGTGCTATATAGACCGCCGAATGGGAAGATTCTGAGAAGGAAAGCAAATACGAGTATTAGGATTATCCCTATCCACCATGTAGGGATAGCATACGAGATGGCTGAAAGGTATGATGATATCCTATCTAGGATTCCTCCAACCCTTGTAGCTATTCTTACGCCTAGAGCTAGACCTATTATAGCGCTGATAACTGTAGCGGAGGTTACGAGGATCAACGTGTTTGTAAGCCTCTCCATAACTATGTCTGAAACCTTATTTCCACCTGCGAAGGTTTTCAATGTTCTTGCTTTCCCTAGGTCGAGAGTTAATACTCTCCAAGCCATATCTGGTAAACGTATATACCATGGTTTAGTAAGACCGTAAAACTCCATCAACTCCTGCCTCCTTATATTAATGACTTTTTCGAGCTCCTGGGGGTCTTTGATAGTTTTCGCTAGAGACTGTCTTAGCATCATTACTTCTTCATTAACCATAGCTTGAAGGATCTTGTCAGATGTTCCTGTTGCACCAAGTATTATTACTATGAAGAAAACAACAAGTATGAGTACAGTGAACAGTGTTAAGGCTCTCATTGAGAGTGTTCTGGTTAAACCCATCCCAACTATCGCCTAATATAATGCTCGTTTTAATAAATTTTCAGAAAAAAGGGGGGGTTGATTGAGGAAGACTACTCTCTAGTTGTGATTTATCGTTTGGTTGGATTAAGTTGATTTCTTCATTCTCCTAGAGAGTATAGCTGTTAAAGCGACTACAACTATCAGGATGACCGCAAATTCCAATGACTTCTATAGGCATTGTCGTCACAGTTGAGACTATTGAGGTTGTCTCTATGATGGATTTCGTTAAGGTTACGGTTGCAGGAGCTACTTCACGTTTTAATACACTAAATGATTCAATAGCTTCTGATACAAATGCTACTCGGTCGCTGTATGCTCCTATGACTAGGTTATACGTTCCTGGACCTATCTCCCAAGTAAATCCTTTAGATAGTTTAATCCTGAACGTTGTTGGAGAAATCTTTTCTGCCTCACCAAATCCTAAGACCTGCCCTGTAGCTGGATTAACTATGAGGTATTTTGCTCCAAGTGTTCCAGGCCCTGAGAGTTCTGCTGTAAAGACTACTTCATCTCCAGCTGTTACATCGCTTACTTTAACATCTATAACTTCAACAATTTCTGGCTCTCCATAGTACCAGTCTCCCGGCTTGAATGGGTATGTTGGGTCTCTAAAAGCTTTTAATTCAGCATATTGAGCTGCTGAGTCAAACCTGTTTAGATAATAAGGGCCATTGCTTATCTGCATATGTCCGTGCTCGTTAAACCATGAGACCGCTGCACGATACCTAGCTAATGCTTGGTCTTTAGTAGCATATACCTTGTCTCCAAGCTTAAAGTAGTTCTCAGGGAAATACTCTTTCTCTATAAATTCTTCTAGTACATTCTTTACCATTTCCGCATGGTCTCTTAGGACAACTGAGAGCCATGGGATGCCGAGTTTCTCAGCTGTTGTCTGACCGTATGCTGCTTGCTTCTTAGTAAATACGAGTTCATTCATAGCGGCCATTAGCTCCCAAGGAGGCGTCTCGCTGTAATACATTGCGTAATCTACGCCGAGTGGTGAGCCGAATTCAGCAATGTAGTTGGGGTCGAAGTGCCAGTAGTTAACGTATGTCTCTACGGTCTTCTCATCAAGGATCCTTATTCCGACAAACTTATCAAGCGTTACTTTTACAGTCTCAGCTATGGCACTCTCCATCGCTGCTTTATCTTCATCATAAGTATTCTCTATCTGTGATGCCAAGAAGAATAGTACATCAGCGATAGTTATCGGCTGACCATGATGCCATTTCGAGTTAAAGTATTTACTTAGATCCCATGTGATCTTGCTTGTAGCCTCTTTACCCGCAACAGATACCCATTTATCTTCTTTAGCATCCCAAGTATATGTTCCCTCGGGCACTGTTAGTTTACCGAATGGTCCAGCTGTTTCAACTTCATAACTTGCTCTGAATGGCATTGGCAAACCTGTAAATGGATGTCTATAGACTGGGGAATCATAAGTCGCTTTTCTCACATCTACACTATAAACGTCTTGGAACCCTCCAACCCAGTTCCATGTTGTTGTCTCAGTCCAAACCCATAAGTGTCCAAATACTAATGTATCCTTTCCTGGAATCCATGCTTCTCTCATATTCCATGTTCCTCTGAGACCTGTTCCAACATCGTTTGTTACACCTTTAAGATTCGGATTAAGCATATAAGCATCGAGACGTGTAGCAACCCAAAGCCTTATAGAATCATGGATACATAGCTCGGTTACTTCTCTATACAATTTGTTTCTCGTTTCAAGATCTTGGAACTCACTTAAAGATATCTTCTTTCCCAAAGCATCTATCTCATCATTAACGTAGTTCCAGTATGCAGGGTCCTGCCACCCAGGCATGTACCCAAACCATGGTGCACACATCTGATTTATCGTAGAGGAGTCATATTTTTCGGGTGCACCTTTACCCCAACCTTCTGTATATAGATGCCACTCAAAGTCTTTAGGGTCTGTTAGGTATACTTTTTCTATCGCTACTCCGAATGGATGATAAAGCCTTTCAACCTCGAAACCTAGTCTCTCTAAGTCTGCTGCTATCGAGTCTCCTATCTGTCTTCTTTCATCTTCAATCCTAATTATGAATTTTAACCTAATCGGCTGATCTCCATAATACCATTTACCCTCTCTCATTACCGCACCAGCTTTCGTCATAGCTTCTGTGACCAGCTTCCTTGCATATTCTGGGTCATATCTAAAGTCATACTTCTTAATTATGTCGAATATAGTTATGTAGTCTGGGTCGTATGCGCTTAAGAATGTAACCATCGGAGCGGCAAATCCCTTGAATATCTCTTTAGTTATATAGTCTCTATTAACTATGTATTGGAGCGCAACTCTTACTTCGGGGATAGATAATGGGTTTAGCTGCCCGGTAGGAGCTGGAGCGGGATTCAACACAATACTATATAATCCGGATGGAGCACTCATTAATTTTATTCCAGGCTTTCCTATTAATTCTGCAGCAACGGCAGAACGTAAACCAAAAAGATATACATCAATCTCTCCTGCTTCTAGAGCTGCTGGAGCAACATCAACAGCAACAGATTTATAGATTAAAGCCTCCGCTGCTGGGCCTGGCTTTGTATGTGGCGGCGTATACTCTGCATAAACAGCTAGCGGCGAAAGAAGCAACGTTAATACCAATATTACTCCCACAAAGAAGAATATGTTTTTCATGTTCATCATAAGATATGAAAGAAGACCTATAAATAAAGCTTACGTAAATACAGATGCTAGTATAGAATTCAGAATACTCTCACTCCCTATTTGCGAATATTAAATGAACATATATTTCTATGATGGATCTCTTCAAAAACCCACTTTTATACGAGTGTGCTAGCATCTTTAAAGCATATGGTAAATAGCTAAGGCTGTCGCTAGTGCTAGGAGTAGTGGTATTGGTAGTCCTGGTAGTTGTTTTCTCTTGTTTAAAGTATAGATTACTATTATGTATCCTATTATGATTGAGGTTGATGATGTTATTGCTGGAGCCAACCCATAGTTGAATAGTATTGCTGAGATTGTAAGTGAGTAGAAGAAGAGGTCTCCAAGCCCTAGTGCTACATCACCTATCTCTACGACTAACCCTCTTAGTAGTGGTGCATCAGACTTGGTTATAGATGATAGGTGCCCCTTGAAGACAGCGATTATATCGTATATCGAGATACCGATAATGAGTATTAGGAATGTCCAGTATGGTATGCTTACACCTAGTATGCTTCCTGCACCCGATGCAATATATGATGAGGCAATAGATGATTTAAGTTCTCCGCCTTTCAATGTAAAGTATGTGATTACTGATGCAAGTAATATTGAGTAGATGAATAACGCTTCAGAGATGATATATGTATTGATAAGTGTCATACCTAGGAATAGGTATAGCATTGATATGCCGAAGGATACAGTCCATATCAATGTAGTTATCAAGCTCTTGAATACCCTAGGCATCTTCTTAGCCACATAGAGTAAAACTACTCCAGCAATAGTTATAACGAGTATTACTATTAGGGTGTTTAGGTATGGTGCAGGGTTTACTAGAGCTTCAGAGGGGGGTGCAGTAGGCTCAGGCTCTTCTAAAGGTGTAATGAATGCTCTATCAGGCTTAACATTAAGAGCAAGAACAATGTATGAGAAGAACCACGTTAAACATACAGTAAGTAATACAGGAATATAATTCAGCATATTGCTTATCTTCGCAGTCTCCAACTCAACTCTAATTAAAACCACCAAGAATAAAAACTATAACATTAGAAAACTTAATTAAAGATGTAAGACATGGTAATCATTGAAGAAGGGTATGAAGTATAGGTTGATGGACCTCCTTGCATGCCCAATATGTAAGAAGTTTCCACTTGAGCTAAAAGTATTCACGGAATCAGAGATCCAGCCTCCCCAGAAGATTAGTAGATGCGAGTTATACTGTGCCTACCATAACATAGAAGCCTCAAGCAACGCATCTACAGAATGCCTAAAATGTTACAGCATCGAGATAAGAGATGGAATAATATTATGTAGCAATTGTGGAAGATGGTACCCGATAGAAGAAGAAATACCTAGAATGCTACCAGACGAGCTTAGAAACAAAAATGAAGATACACGGTTCCTAGCAAAATGGAGAACTAGAATACCAGAGAAAATACTATTAGAAGGTAAACCATACTCTCTAAAATCCTAAATTAGTAGAGATAGTAGTGACGTAATAAAATATAACAAATCTTTATATACTATGCTAATACTAAAATTACTTATGAGCGTAAAAACTGGTAGGAGAGATTTCTTAAAAGGATTAATTGGAGGTCTTGTTGTAGGAGGAGCTGTTGGAGTAGCTGGGTCGGAAATTTATAGAAGTATGATTGCGCCTCCCCCGCCACCTGTTAAGGAAGAGATACCTACAACTCCATTGAAAGCAGGAATCCAGGCATACCTTACTGGAGGTGGGGCTCTATGGGGAAAACCGATGATGCAAGGTGCAGTCTTAGCGATAGAAGAAATCAATGAACATGGAGGGATATTGGGTAGAAAAATAAACTACGTAGTGAAATCTGAAACTGGACCTGAAGAAACAGTTAGAGAGTACAGGACAATGGTGCTTGATGAGAAAATAGATTTCTACGTTGGGTTGATATCTTCTTCAAATACTCCAGCAGTAGGTCCTGTAGCCGAGGAACTTCAAACATTAACATTCTTTGTAGATGGATGTACAGATTTTCTGTTCGAGTCAGTTGTCCCCGACCCTCGCTTCTGCTTTAGGATAACGAATATACAATCAGCTGATGGAACAGCTGCAGCAATCGGAGCAATCAAGTTACTAAACTTAATGGAGAAAGATAAAGTGAGGATAGCTCACATCCATCCAGATTATGCTTACGGTAGGAACGCACATGCTCACATGCAGATAACTTTTGAGAAAGTATTGGGGAAAGATAGGGTTGAAGTAGTCTATGAAGCTTTCCCAGGGCTCTTCAAGGTTACTGATTTCACACCCTACATTACTGAGATAATTGCTAGTAAACCGGATATTCTGGCTTCCTCATTATGGGGGGCAGACGTGGTCAACTTCTACAAGCAAGCGTTAGGATACGGCTTATTTGAGAAAATGAGGTTTGTATCATGTATAGCTCATGCTGCAAGCCCTGCGGAAGCAGTAAAAGATTTTCCAGATGGTCACATTGCAGGAGTTCATGCTAATTACTTCTTCCTATATCCAGAGTGGGCTAGATATCCCATAAACAAAGCTTTTGTAGAAAACTATTACCGGAGATGGGGAACTTATCCAGATAGTCCTTCAGAGGGAGCATATGTAGCCGTTTACATGTACAAGAATGCAGTAGAAAGAGCATATGAAATACTGGGTAAATGGCCCGAAGTAGATGATATAATAAAAACTTTGGAAGGCATGACGGTATATGGTCCAGCTGGTCCAATCCATGTAAGAGCTGGGAAGCCGAATAAGCATCAATGTTATAAAGACGGGATAGTGGGGATCTCAAAATATGATCCAACATACGGCTTCAGTATTCTAGCAAACCCGATAACGATACCGATATCTAAGATTACAGTTCCAGAGGGATGGGAGGGTACACCAGATCCTAAAGCTGGAACACTTGCATATAGTTGGATTAGCCAAACATGGCGGGAGGGAGAGCTACCAGTCTAGAACAACGGAAATAGTAGTACTCAGTAACAAGATTGATCGAATATGATTGGAGTAGAAGAGATCTTAATAAGATCCTACAATATTTTTTTCGGAGCTTCAGTACTTTTCTTAATTGCTGTCGGGCTTAACCTCATATACGGTGTAATGAAGATCGTAAACCTAGCCCATCCAGCAT
>Ga0209393_1000356_pt1 | contig 22926 bp, 20 predicted proteins | sample SSWtaG_2_FD_184117 | JGI IMG/M metagenome (GOLD analysis project Ga0209393, IMG submission 184117) | Hot spring microbial communities from Sandy's Spring West, USA to study Microbial Dark Matter (Phase II) - SSWsed_130316 (SPAdes)... | ecosystem: Environmental > Aquatic > Thermal springs > Hot...
GGCTTGCTGATAATTTTGTGGTGTCAAGCGGTCATCTTTAACAGCGCGGACGACAAAATCTATACGGGCAGGGGTGTCATCGTCACCGCTATCCAAGTCATCCAGCAGGTTCAAAGGATTGCCACTATCGTCTACTCTTTCTTGTGGCAGCACCTCTGTTGCTTGCATCAACTCCCGCACCATGATTTCCAAAGCGTAGTCGGCGGCGTTTTGCAGTTCGGACATGATGCGCCCTCTACGGGCGTTGTCAAAGGCGGTCGTCATCGGGACGAAGAGCAAGGTGAAGAGGATGCTCAGGATGGCGATGGCGACTAACAGTTCGGTGAGGGTGAAGGCAAGGCGGAAGGTAGCGACTGGCGACTGGCGATTAGCGACTGGTGATTGACGACTGACAATTCGCCACTTCCTTCTCGCTTCTTGCTGCCCTTTGACCAGTCGCCATTCGCTAATCGCTATTCGCTGTCGTTCTCCTCGCCATTCGCCATTGGCTGCTCGCTGTCGTTCCATCATCCTCACCTCACGGGTCGCTTTGGCGTCGGCGCCAGTTGAAGTTTGGGGCTCGCATTTGCTGGATGCGCACTGAACCGTCCAGATAGAGCACGACATCAGCAGGTTCTCCGCCTTTTGTGTAGTTAGGCATTGTCGTGTTGGGCATGAAGCGGTGATGCACACACCAAGTCACAACGGTGTCATCGGCAGGGAAGGTTGGGTTGGGGAAGTAAGGGGAAGCGTTGCGGATGCCCAATTGGCGGAATTTGTCGGGGTCGGTGCATTGGGTTAAAAAGTTCGGGTTGGAGGGATGGCAAGGGCTGCTTGGTGGGAAGCGAGTGATCGCATAAGTGGGGATGCCTTGAGGGCAAGTCTGGGCTTGCAGGAAAGGTGGGTTAGCAGGGATGAAACTCGTTCCCTCATCGCAACCTTGATAGGAACTGTAGCCAGAAGGTGCTGAGCCGCCTGCCGCTTGCGGGTCAGCGGGACAAAGGAGCATCGCCTGTGTCCGAAGGTAACCGCCGACACTGACTAAGCCTTGCTGCACTTGTTCCACTCTGGGCAAAAGCGTCAACAATCCTCCGACCAAAGCATCGGGTGGGTCTTCGTCCACCTTGCCATCGCCATCATTGTTGCGCCCATCAGGCGGGTCTTCATCAAAGCGTCCGTCATTATCGTTGTCCAAAGTGTCATAAGGCGAAGCAGGGAAACCTTCCCAATCCAACATGTAAAGGCGCAAGGCGCGGTGAATGACTTGCAAACGGTTCTGGCATTCAAAGACTTTCCGTTGCTCCTGTGACGGTCGGTAGAAGGCGACCAACAACGCCATCAAGATGGCGAGGATGCCGAGGACGACCAAAAGCTCGGTGAGGGTGAAAGCGCGGATGGGACATGGGACACGGGGCATGGGACACGGGACGAATTGGTAGTCCCTCAAACTTGTCACTACCCGATTTTGAGTGCGTGCCGATTTCTCTTTGCGCTCCATCGTTCGTCACGCTCCTAAGGGGTCGCCGCCTTAGCAGGGGTCGGGATGATGGTAGCAAGTTCCACATAGTCGGCGCGAGTTTTCGGGGGCGATTGCCGCCACATAGAACCGCCTGAGACCCGAACGAGCAAGGAAGCACCACGAACTTCTTCTATCTTCGTGTTTGTTGTGTCTATTGACCATCCTGAGCGAGGAGGAATGGGGAAAGTGACGATGCCGTTACTGCTAATCCCTTTCACTTCAGTGTAAGTTTCATCAAGTGTCTGGCTGGGGTTTGAGGGATTGAAATAGCGCACTTGATAACGCACCTGCACATTCAAACCTCCCAGCAATGGCGAGAACTGCAGGAGAAAATATGGATCGATGATGAAAAGGGTGTTAGGGTCATCTGGGATAAGTTGGGCATTAAACCATCGCAGTCGCTCAAAGGGGAAAGGAGGAGAGGCATTGGGGTCAGGCTGAAATTGGAAGTCATCAGGAGGCTTAATGACTTGCAAGAACCAACTTTCGTCACTTGGAGTGTTGGGGTCATCGCCAGCACGGTAGGCGACGCGCAAGCGGGTGCCAACGGGGAGACTGAAGGCGAGCAGACCAGTTTGGGCGTCAACATTGAGCAAACCCCTTCCAGCGTCAACAGGATTGCCCCACTGAGGTGGGGGCATAATGGAAAGCACGAACGGAGGACTATTGATGCCACCGAAAGTGGTCTGGAAGACGCTGCTTACTCCTTGCTGTTTCAGCGTTGGGTCTGGGTCAAAAGTTGTGCCTGTTTCAACAATCCAGTGCCCTCCAGCATCCTCATCAGTCTGACCATCGCTATCGTTATCCTGCCCATCAGCGGGGTCTTCCGCAAAACGACCGTCACCATCCAAGTCTTCAATAAGGTAATCGGCGCGAAGCGGTCCTAACCTGTCTTGGGTCAGCGGAATCCCAACAACTTGCCTGATAAACCCCAGTGGAGGAACAGGAGAGACGAAACGCAAAGTAGACCCAACGGCGACAAATTCGTTATCCAAATCATTGGCAGCAGGAAACTGCTGAGGGTCATTGTCTGGCACCAAAGGAAACTCCTCAACAATTTGCAATATGCGTGAGGCAGGTTGGTTGAGTCGGAATTGGTTGAGACCTTCAGGGACAATATAAGCCTCTCGCCAAATTTGAGTGATAGGACCGACTTGCTGTTCTAACTCGTAACTGACCCTCAAAACTCTCAACCCGTTAGGGCGAATGCCGGAGTCAACACTGAGGTAGACATCAACTTTGCTACCTTGAGGGTCAAAGAAGAACTCAAACTCTTGCAAACCACTCTGAGATTGAGCACGGCGGTATTCCACTTCCCGATAAACACGGTAAATCGTTGCAGGGGCAAAGCGTAGGATGGCACGCCATTCGTCAACGCCTGGTTCGGGAATGTTGTTGCCGTTTAGGTCAATCCAAACTAACCCTACTTGCTTATTTGGGTCGCCGGGGGGTAAGCCATCGTCTAAGGGTTCGCCCCAAACAAGGTTATAAGTGTAGCGAACGGTGAGAAGGTCAGCAGGTTCAAGCAAGACAGGACGGTTGGCAATTTGCGGGTTGGCAGGGTTGAACGGCACGATGGCGAAAGGCATTTTGGCAGGTTCAGCGAGGAAGTCGCTGATGGCTTCGTGGGCGAGTTGGGTGGCTTGTTGGCGCAAGCCCGAACGGCGGATGATGTCCTGCCCACGAGGGAACAAAGTGACAATAGCCCAGATGCCCACCGCCAAGATGGCGATGGCGGTGATGACTTCTATCAGGCTGATGCCGATCTGTCGCCTAACGGTTAGCGTTCCGACATTGGCGACCATCATTGCCCTTCGCCTCCGTGTCGCTTTTATGCCACACTCCTCACAGGCTTTACAGGACGAGCAGGAAAGCCTGTTGCGGCTAAAGCCGCTTGATATCTACGATAGTGCTCTGCCGCACACTTTTTAGCGCATCGCAGAGGCTAAAGGAGGCGAGGAAGATGCAACTGACGGAAGTGGTGCAACTGGCTCAAGGGGCGCTGACGCCCAACTATGCCCGTTTGCCCGTCGCTTTCGTGCGGGGTTATGGGACGAGGCTTTGGGACGCGGAGGGCAAGGAGTATCTGGACTTTCTGACGGGCATCGCCGTTTGCGGGGCGGGGCATTGTCATCCCAAGTTGGTCGCCGCCCTCCAGCATCAAGCGGTGATGCTTTGGCACACCAGTAACCTTTTCCACAACCCGCTGCAAGCGCAATTGGCGAAGCGGTTGAGCGAGTTGAGCGGGGGCTATCGGTGCTTTTTCTGCAACAGCGGGGCGGAAGCCAACGAGGCGGCATTGAAACTGGCTCGCAAAATTGGGCGGGAAAAGTTGGGCGGTAGGTGGATGTTCGTCGCCGCCGACAACAGTTTTCACGGGCGCACTTTCGGGGCGCTGTCGGTGACGGGGCAGCCCAAGTATCATCACGGCTTTGAGCCTTTAGTGCCCGGCGTTCGCTTTGTTCCCTTTGGCGATTTTGAGGCGCTGGCGGAAGCCGTCACCGACGAGGTTTGCGCTGTCCTGCTTGAACCCATTCAGGGCGAAAGTGGTGTCCGCGTCCCGCCTGACGATTACTTGCCGAAGGTCGCCCAACTGTGTCGGGAGCGGGGCGTGTTGCTTGTTTTGGACGAAGTGCAGACGGGCATGGGGCGGACGGGCAAGTTGTTCGCCTTCCAACACTACGGCATTGAGCCTGACATCTTCACGCTGGCGAAAAGCCTCGCTGGCGGCTTCCCGATGGGGGCGATGCTGGCGAAACCTGAGTGGGCGGAGTTTTTGCAACCTGGCACTCATGCCTCCACCTTTGGCGGCAACTATTTGGCGTGTGCAGTGGCACTGGCATTTTTGGACTTGCTGGATGAGGAAGGCTTGATAGACAACGCCAAGCGCATGGGCGATTCCTTGATGGCGAAGTTGCGGCAACTGGATGCGCCCATCAAGGAAGTGCGGGGCAAAGGATTGATGGTAGCGTTGGAGTTCACCGAACCCATCGCCGCCAAAGTGCGGGATGCCTGTCTTGCTGCCGAGCCTGTCGGGTTGGTCGTCAACGCCGTCGGCGATTTCATCCTGCGCTTCCTTCCGCCCTTGACAGTGACTGCCGAGGAAATTGACCAAGCGGTGGACATCCTGCAACGCGCCATCGCTTCGGTGTGGGCATAGCCTTTTGCTGCCGTCCAACGCATTGCGTCTAAGGAATTTGGCAGCAAAGCACAAAGTCTCGCATGGAGGTGTTCTGCGATGGTGCGACGATGGATGGCGGTCAGCGCATTGACGATGGCGCTACTGATCCCTGTGATGGCGCAACCACCGGCGGGTCGTCCTGGTGGTCCCTTTGGCGGGCGCTTTGGCGGACCGATGTTGATGCTGGGTCTGTTGCGCAACCAACAAGTGCAGCAAGAGTTGAAGTTGACCGACCAGCAAAAGCAGCAACTGGAGCAGTTGGGCGAGCAGTGGCGGGAAAAGATGCGGGGGCTGCGGGATTTGCCTCCCGAAGAGCGGCGGCAGAAAGTGGAAGGGATGCGGGCGGAAGTGGAAAAGCAACTGGCGACAATCTTGAACGAGCAGCAGATGAAGCGGCTGAAGCAAATCGCCCTGCAAGTGGAAGGCTATGCGGCGTTGGAGCGCCCTGAAGTCGCCGACCAAGTGGGCTTGACGAAAGAGCAGCGGCAAAAAATTCGGGACATCCTTCGGCAAGCCGCTGAGAAGCGATGGGGGGTGTTCCAACAAGGGCAGGGTGACCGGCAGGCTGCCTTCCAGCGGATGCGGGAAATCCGCCAATGGGTGGACGGCGAAATTGAGAAGTTGCTGACGGCGGAGCAAAAGAAGAAGTGGCAGGAGTTGGTCGGGGCGCCCTTCAAGTTTGAGGGCGGTTTCGGAGGCTTTGGCGGCGCCCGCCAACGCGCCCAACGGCAACGCACTCGGACTTGACATGTCGTGGCTTTGAACTTTCGGCGGGATTGCCGACGAAGGAAGGGGTGCAAGTTGTTGCGCCCCTTCCTTTCCTTTTTGAGGCTTTCAAAAGCGAACGCCTTCTCGGATGCGCGGGATAAACTGGCGTGGGGCGACGAGGAGGTGGGGCAAGGACTCTCGCGTCAAGGGCAACTTGGTCATCGGCTCTCCCGTGCGCAATTGGACGACTTCCGCCCCTGCTTCTTTGGCGATGACCCAACCAGCGGCGATGTCCCAAACGCGGTTGTCCGTCAGGATGCCGCCGATGAAGGAGCCTTTGGCGACGAAGGTGAAGCAAGCGACGGCGGTGCCGAGGCTGCGGACTTTGCAAGGCAATTGCACTTGCATCCGCTTGACGCTGAGGGTGCTTAGCCCCAACAAATCGTCGCGTCGGATTTCGCTGTCGGTGCGGGCGTGGATGGGGTTGCCGTTCAACCATGCTCCTTTTCCTTGTTGCGCCGCGTAAAGTTCGCCGAAAGCGGGGTAGTAAACGGCGCCGAGCGTCGGCGTCCCGTCTTCCACCAACCCGACGCAAACCGCCCAAATGGGCACGCCCGCCACGAAGTTCGCCGTCCCGTCAATAGGGTCAACGACCCAAGCGATGCTCTTTTCCACGCCCCGTTCCACTTCTTCGCCCAACACTTCCACGCCGGGAAAGTGCTTTCCCAGTTCCGAGCGCAAAAAATCTTCCACGGCTTTGTCGGCTTCCGTGACGAAGGAGCGGTCGGGTTTTTCCGACGGGACGACGCGCCCGTAGAAAGAGAGCGCCAATTCGCCCGCCTGACGCACGATGGCGATCAAAGCGTCCAACTCGGTCAACCTTGCTCACCTCCAGCATTCACCGTTCGGGTGCAGACGAGGATTTCGGCGGGCAAATCGCCGTGCAGGACTTCATAGCGTTGGCGGATGCGAAAACCCGCCACTTCTGTCAAGGGCTCAATCCATTCGGGATGGTGGGTGATGACGACGAGGCGTCCGTCCTCACCGAGGACGGCATCGGCAGCGATGACCAAATCCCGATGGGCATCCCGCGCCTTACGGGGCGAGCCGCTGCGGACGCCGAAGGGTGGGTTGGTGATGACCACTTGCACTTCACCCTTGCGAAAGAGTTGGGGCAAAGCGGCGACTTCCGTCACTTGCCATCGGATCGTGTCGGCGACCAATGCCCGTTCGGCATTTTGCTGAGCGCCCAAAAGGTGGCGGGGCGAAATATCCGAGCCGAAAAGGCGGGCTTGAACCGTCCAGTCGGCAACGGTGTCCCATTGCCACATCACTTCGTCAAAGTTCACGCCGCTGAAGAAAGGCAGTTGACGGAAAGCGAAGTTTTCTTTGCGGAAGAAGCCTGCGGGCACTTTGCGCGCCATCAGGGCTGCTTCCAACACAATTGTCCCGCCCCCGCACATCGGGTCTACCAGTTGCTCATGGGGTTGCCAACCTGATGCCATCACCATCGCCGCTGCGAGGGTGGCGTTGATGGCGGCGGGATGGTCGTAAACGCGATAGCCCCGCCGATGCATGGCTTCCTCTCCGACGAAATCAATCCCGATAACGCATCGCTCCCCCGTCACATCCACGCGGATGAGGACATCGGGATGGACGAGGCGGACTTTCTGGCGGCGTCCCGTTTGGGCGAGGAGGCGGTCAATGACGGCTTGACCGCCCGTGCGTTCAATGTCGGGCGATTGGTAAGCGTGGCGTCCATTGCGGGTGGAGCGGACGCAAAAGGTCGCTTCCGAGGGCAGCCACTCCGCCCAGTCCACGCCGTAGACAAGGTCGTAAATGTCCTGCAAACCTTCAACGGTTCGGCGGACTTGCCCTTCCGCCAAAACGAGCAAACCGCGAAAGATGGTGCGGGCTTGGTAGCACACCCGCGCCAATGTCATCGGTTCGTCTATCGTCCCCCAAACCCAACCGTCCAAGCCAAAAAGGCGTGGGCGGGCTTCTACACCCAGCGTCGCCAACTCTTGCACCACGAGGTCTTCCACGCCACGCGGCGTCGTGAACAACACTTTGTGCGGCATGAAGGTTCGCCACTGCCTTTCTGTCTGGAATGGGTGACAGGCAAATAGAGTTTGCCATTCGCCCCTTGCGCCTGCCGAGCGCAACGCACCGCAAAATTAGTCCCGATTTTTCGCGGGCACGAAAAGGGCTTGCCAAAGTGGGGTGACTTCATGCCGACTTGGCTGACGACCGTTTTCGCTTTCTTGTTCGGGGCAGCCGTCGGCAGTTTCGTCAATGTGTGCATTTATCGGCTGCCCCGTCGCTTGTCCATCTTGCATCCGCCGTCCCATTGCCCTCACTGCGGGACTTACTTGAGGGCAGGGGATTTAGTGCCGTTGCTCAGTTACCTTTGGCTGCTGGGCAAATGCCGCTATTGCAAGACACCTATCAGCCCGCGCTATTTCGTCGTGGAACTTCTCACGGCGCTTTTGTTCGTCGCCGCTGCCCATCGCTATGGGGCAAGCGTTGGGGCGGCGTTGGTGGCGCTGTCGCTGGCGGCGTTGGTGGTCATTGCCGTCGTGGATTGGGAGTTTTTCCTTGTGCCCGATGAAGCCGTTTGGGCATTGGGTGTGTTGGGAGGCATCCGTTGTTTGCTGACGGGCGAACCGTTGCGGGCGTTGATGGTGGGTTTCGGCGGGGCATTGGTGGGGGCGTTGACGATTTGGCTCATCGGCATCGTCGGGCGATGGCTTTTTCGGCGGGAAGCGATGGGGTTTGGCGATGTCAAAATTGCTGCCGCCGTCGGGATGCATTTGGGGCTGACTTGGGCGTTATTGCCCTTTTTCCTGCTGAGCGTTTTTGTCGGTGCCGTTTTAGGCGTGGGGTTGGCGCTCCTTCAACGACGGGCTTTAACAGGTTACATGCCTTTTGGTCCCGCTTTGGCGATGGCGGCGGGTGCTTTGCTGCTTTACCCGCACGAAATCACCGAGTTCGTCTTGCGCATCTATGCCTTGCGATGAAACCTGTCGGAACGCCACTGAACGGAGGCGAAGGGATGGCAGAAGTCTTGGATCGCCGAGCCGTTTTCGCCTTCGGCTATCACTGGATCGCCGACGAAGAGGAAGCCGCCGAGCAAATTGAATTTGCCCGTCGGCTCCTTTACTTGCCCGTCGGCTCTCTCGTTTTGATGCCCTTTTGCGGGGCGGGTTGGCACGCTCACGAGTTAGCGATGTGGGGCTATCAAGTCGTCGGCACAGACCCATGCCAAAAGTTGGTGGAGGAAGCGATGGAGTGCAACCACAAGATGGGCGTTTCGGTGATGTTTGCCGTCGCTGAAGCGCCTTTGCCCTTCCGTGAGGCGTCCTTTGACGCCGCGATGATTTTGGGGACGCGCTTTGGCTTGACAGGGAGCGAACAAGAGGATCGACAGTGGCTGGCGGAGTTGGCACGGATGCTCAAACCCAAAGGTCGGCTCGTCCTTGAGTTGCCTCATCGGGATGGCATCGTCCGAAATTGGCAGGAGCGCACTTGGGAGCGGTTGCCCGATGGCGCCGCTTGCCTGAGCGTGCGCGAGTGGGATGCCTTGACAGGACGGATGCTGGAAGAATGGACGGTGATGGATGCCGACGGGCAAACCCTCCGCTTCGCTTTCACCTGCCGCATCTACACGCCGACAGAATTGGCGGTGTTGCTGCAATCGCACGGCTTTGAGATGACCAACGCCTTCGGGACTTTCTTCGGCGCCGAATTAGCCCTGCACCACCGACGGATGATTATCCAAGCCATCCGCCAATAACTTTGCCCTTCAATCGCCCTTGCGCTCCCAGAGAGCAATCGTTTTGCCATGCGAGACGGCAAGGTAACGACCATCGGGCGAGAAGGCGCAATCCCACACATTGCGTCCAAAGCGGGGTAACTTGGCGACGACTTGCCCATCGCTGAGCCGTCGCACCACCAATTGGGTTGGCGAAGCGGATGGAAGACGGTGAGCCAATAACTTGACAACAAAACGCTCCAATCGCCACAGCATACCATCCCATTTGCTTAGGTCAGGTTCAGAGAATGCCGCCACTGAAAGGTTGGGGGCAAAAACGGCGGCAGGTAGTCCTATATCTTCATAGAACGGTGTCAGTGGCAGTGACCTCTCAGAACGCCAATGTGGTGCCTGCCAGACAGAAATGCCATAACGGATGTTAGGTAGGGGCAATCTCTTGTGGGTTGACCACCAAAGACAGGTGAAGCGTTGCCCGTCTTTTGAAAAGGCAGCAGTCAAAAATGTGAGGGCAACGATCTGCGAAGTCGGTTGGATTTGTTTGACGAGATGACCGTTAGCATCGTAAATGCTTATGGATTGCGGTTGGACAGCCACCATCCACCGACCATCGGGAGAAAAAGCAATGTCTTGGGCTGGGACTTGGAGGTTGATTAGCGTCTTTTTGCCTTTATCAACCCGAACAAACCAAAGTTGAGAGTTGTGGACAACTGCCAGTCGTCCGTCGGGAGCAAAAGTAACGATGGGTGGTGTTATGCTTTTGCCCACTGTGATCGTTTTCAGCCTGCGACCATCAGGGAAGGTAAAGAGAGCGACTTTGCCCACGCCCTGTTCCAAGTAGCCGACCGCTAAAAGGTGTCCATCAGGAGAAAAGTCCAGTCGCCGAGGCAAAGAAGGGTGCTTTGGCTCAACTTGCTGGCTGACGGTGAGAACTTTTGGGTTGGTTTGGGCTTTGGACACTTGCCATAACTGAACTGTCAGTGTTGATTGACCTTTCTGGAAGTCCAAGACCGACGCTGCCAGCCAATCACCATCAGGTGAGAGAACAATATCGTCTGCCACAAAGCCTTGCACCTTCCATCGTGCCAGCAAGGTGAAGGGCATGTGTTGGGGGCGAAAGAGCCACCAAACCCACAAACCCACGACGAGGACAAAGACAACGAGCGCGATGCGATTGAGCCACTTCTCCTTCACCGCCCATCCCTCCAACGGCAGCGACTGGCGAATGGCGACTGGTGAAACGGCAGCGAGTAGCGAGTAGCCAGTGGCGAGTAGAACGGCAACGAACGGAACGGCAGCAATTAGCCGATAGCGAGTGAGCCACTTTCGTCGTGGCTGATAGTCGTGCTTTTTTGTCGTGGTTGATAGCCACTCCAACAGCCATTCGCTATTCGCCACTCGCTGCCATTTTCCGTCGTGGCTGATAGCCACTCCAACAGCGCCACCAAGCACAAGGCAAAATTTTCGCCATCGGCTATTCGCTTTCTCTTTGCCGTTCACCCCTTGCTACTGGCTATTCGCCACTCGCTACTCGCTCACCTCAGCATTTTGCTCAAATCGGCGATCACTTCGTCGCAGAGTTGCTCGGCGCGTTCGGGTGTTTTGGCTTCGGCGATGACCCGCAAGATGGGTTCTGTGCCCGACGGTCGGACATGCACCCAGTGGTCATCCCAACGCAATTTCACGCCATCCTCTTCCACGACTTCCTCGGCGGTGTAACGGGTTTTGATGCGTTCCAGCAACTCATGGACAGGCACGGCGCCGATGGGCAGGCGCTTTTTGACCATGTGATAGCGGGGCAACCGCCGCACCAGTTGGCTCAACGGTTTGTCGTGCATCGCCATGAATTCCAAGACGAGCGCCAAAGCGGCGATAGCATCTCGCGCATACTGGATGCGGGGATAAATGACGCCGCCGTTCCCTTCGCCCCCAATCGCTCCGCCTACTTCCTTGAGCCGCTTGCTGACATTGATGTCGCCGACAGGCGTTCGGTAAACGGGGACGCCGAAAGTTTTCGTCACTTCGTCTATTGCCATCGTCGTGGACAGGTTCGTCACGACAGGACCGCGCTCTTTGTGAGCAAGGACATGATGGACGGCGATGACCAGCGTCATTTCCTCACCCAGCGCCTCGCCACCATCTGCCACAATCGCCAACCTGTCAACATCAGCATCGTGGGCGAAACCGACATCGGCGCCCGTTTCCCGCACCCTTCGGCATAACTCGCTCAAATTTTCGGCGATGGGTTCAGGGTCACGCTGGAAAATGCCCGTCGGTTCGGCAAAGAGCGGGATGACTTCGCAGTTGAGCCGTTCCAGAAGGCGAGGCGAGATGAAGCACGCCGCCCCGTTGGCGCAATCAATGACGACGCGAAAGCGCCTCGCCCGAATGCGGTCTATATCCACGCAGGTGAGGATGCGCTCAATGTGGCGGTCAATGGCGGTCGCATCGGTCTGAATTTGTCCGACTTCGTTCCAACGAGCGCGGCGGAATTGCCCGCTTTCGTAAATCCCCCGCAGGCGTTTCAATCCGTCGGCGTCCAGATACATGCCCGACGGCTCAAAAAACTTCAGGGCGTTCCATTCGGCGGGGTTGTGGGAAGCGGTGAGGGCGACGGCTCCGTCCGCTTGCCAATGTTGCACCGCCAATTGCAAAGTCGGCGTCGGGACGATGCCTAAGTCAATGACCTTGCAGCCCGTTGACAGCAAACCCGCCAAAACAGCGCCGCGAAGCATTTCGCCTGATGGACGAGTATCTCGCCCAAGGACGACCGTTCCGCCGTTGACCATCGTCCCGTAAGCGAGCGCCCAGCGCAGGGCTTCCTCGGGCAACAAACTTTCGCCGATGACGCCCCGAATGCCTGAGACGCTGACGATGGGTTGGCTCATCGTTCCTCACCTCGCTCATAAAGCCATCGCACTTCTGCCTGCAGCCGTCCGCATCGTCCCGACCGCTCCATCGCCGCCCATTCGTCCTGCGTGTAGACGAGCAAGTCGGCAGGGACAGGCAAAGAAGCCGTGTCAAAGTCCGCCGCCCGATAAAGGAAAGGTTTGTCGGAGTGAGCGACGATGACGAGCAAATCCAAATCGCTGCCGACGCCCCAATCGCCTCTTGCCGCCGAACCGAAACAGCCAACCCGCAAAACTTCGGGATGCTCTTGAGCCACTCTTTCCGCCCACTGCCTCGCCGCTTGCAACGCTTCTTCACGGCTCACCCATTTGAACACGGACGAATTCAATGATCGCACGGGCATATCGCAACGCCACCTCGCTTTGCAACGGACCGTAGTGCTCAAAAGGCGCGCCTTCTGCGTGGCTGTTGGGATAGCGGGTTGGGATGTAGAAGTTGTCCAAAACTCGCGCCTGCTCTATCAACTCAGCGGGCACAGTCACTTCTAAGGGCAACTCCTGCAACAAGCGGGCGATCACACGCCCCCACGCTTCTTGCCCGAAATGGAGATGAAGCGCCTTGACCGCCTTCTCGGCGGCTTGTTGAGCGGCAAAACATGCCCAATCGTGGCGTCCTGATTGTCGGCTCTCTTCCGCTTGCTCCAAATCGTGAAGCGCCTGCCTCCACCAGTCACGGGCTCGGTTCGGCATGGTCATCACCCGCTTTATCGTTTCGCTTCCAATTCTCGTCGTCCATCGCCCTATCCCGCTAAGGGCAAAATGAAAACAGCGACGCCATCTTTTCGGCTCGGCACAAACTTTGTCCTTCTTCTTGCGACCCTTCATCGGGTGAACAATTGCAAGGCGTCCTGTCGCACCTGCAAAACTTCGTCGGGATTGGGCAGAAGCGCCGTTGACTTCAGCCCGCCTTGGTTGGGGATGCGCACCAAACTTTTCGCCCGCTCCAAAACCTGCCTCGCCCGCTCCGCCTTTTCGCCTTGCCATCGCCCATCCCTCAGCATCCGCTCAACGGCACGCAAAACCAGGTAGTCTTCAATGCCCTCCCGCACTTGCATCAATCGGATGGACGGCAGCGGCTCATCGCGCCCGAAGCGTTCGCCGGGGTAAACGAAGTAGCCGTCGCCGTTGGGGTAGCGAATCCAGTAGAAGCGTTCACCTTCGTCGCTTTGGGAGATGAAAGCGTGCCAACCAAACTCCCAAGGGTCGTAAGTCCACCACGAAACGTCCCAAAACTCGTAGCCCGAAACGCCGTAGCGGAAGCAAAGGTAAGGCAGCAAGCGTTCCAGCGCCAAGTAAGGTGTGTCAATGCAGAAATGCCCGTCGGTCGTGAACCAAAGTTGCGCCCCCGACGCTTTCAGCCGTTCCATATCGGCGACGGAAGTGGAGCCGTGCGGACCGACGCCCCAAAGGTTCAAGTCGCCCAGCCAATCAGGGACGAAGTGCCAAGTGCTGGAATAGATGCGGATGCCTGCAACGGCTTGGTGCGCCAGTTGGCACAACCGCTTCATCTGCTGTCGGACGCGTTCATGCCAAAAGTGGGGCTCGTCGGAAAGGTAGTAAACGAACCGATCGCCCCAACCCCGCTTTTGCACATGTTCAAAAAACGCCCGCAGCAACGCCTGATAGGCGCGGTTGTAGTCGTCGGTGAACGGTTCCAAGCCAAAGAAGCGCTTGGGCGGGTAAGCCCAGCCGAAGGCGTAAAGGAAGTTGGGCGTGTAAAGGGTGCGGACTTTCAACTCGTCCAGCAAAAAACTCGCCATTTCGTCAAAGCCCTTTGCGTCCATGACGACTTTGCCGTTCTCGTAGCGGAAGGTCGGTTGGGGGAAAACGAGGCCAGGCGAGATGCGGAATTGGGCGAGGAAGCGATACCACTTTTTCAGCCGCTGGGGGTCTTGGAGCAGTTGTGCCACGATGCGCCCCCGCAGGTCAAAGATGGCGGTAAGTTCCGTCTCCTGCGGGAGTGTCAAGGGCACGACTTGCACGCTCAAGGAAAGCGTCGCTTGCTGCGACTTGGCGTTCGCCGTTTCAGCGGCGATGCGGATTTGCCCTTTGTAGTGCCCAGGCTCAGCGTCGGGCGGGGCGTAAAGCACGAACCAAAGGGCTTCCGTTCGGTTAGGCGGAAGGTCAAAGGGCGCAAAGGGCATCAACGGGTCTGCCCACTCACCCGCCCAACCGTCGCTGCCGCCCTCGCCTTTGGGTCGGTGACGAAACCAGAAGGGCAAGTCGGAACGGAAATAGCCGCTGGGATGGTCAACGGGCACATAACCCACCTGCCAAATTTGGGGCGGAGGCAAGGTTTGACCCCGCTCGTCGGTGAGGGGCGTCACTTCCACCCGCACTCGCCGAAGGGGTCGGTCGCTCCACAATGCCACCTGAATGGGCTCCCACTCATTGCGTGCCATCACGACGCTCCACTCACCCGTCAACTTGTCGGTCTTTAGTCCCTGATCCCCAGTCTCCATCTTCGGCGGCATGTCAGGAAAAACGCGCACAAGGGGGTTGACAAACCAGACGGTCAATCCCTCAGGCAAAGCATTGCGCCATTCCCAACTGCCGACGACGGCGCGAAGCACTTCGCCAAAGAAGATGCCGTCGTGCCAGAAAGTGCCTGCCGTGTTGGTCGTCAGGTGAAGTTCGGCGAAGGCGGCATCGGCAGGGCTTTCCAAAAAGGCGCTCGTTCGCACCCAACCCTGCCCGCCAGCGACTTCGGGGTTGGTCGTTCTAAAGGGCGCTTCACTGGTCAGTTGATGTTGGGCGTTGTGCCAATGAAGGTGCAAGCGGAGGCGGGCTTGATCGCCCTCCGCTTTCACCAAGCCGCTGTAAAAGTAGGTGCGCAAGGGCTTGACAGGAACGGTGCAACGCCAACCGAGCCACTGACCTTTTAGTTGCGGCGCTATTCGCAATTGCGCCGCCCACTTGCCCACCTGCTCTTCCGCCACCAACTTTGCTTCAACGCCCTCCCGCCGATCCCCTTGCCACCCTTTCGGCAACCCCGCATCGTCTCGCTCCTCAAAACTCGGGTTGGGCACGAGGTTGGCAGGGCTGGACACGAGTGTTGCGTAATCAACTTCGCCCTCGCTTTGAGCGGTCAGCGAAAGGTAAAGGTCAAAGCGCTTGATACTGCGGGGCGGCAGGGTCGCCGAAAACAAAACGCCATTGCCGACACGACAATGGGGGCGGATGCGTTCCGATGGCGGCGCTTCAGGGTCTACGATACAAAGGCTGGGCGGTCGCTGCCACTTGGAGAAACGCCAAAGGACTTTCCGCAGGTCGGCGTAAACGAGCGCCGTCGTCGGTCGGTCGTCAAAGTGGTGGACAATCAACGGCACTCGTTCCTGCCATGCCTCGTCTTGCAGCCACGACGACGCTTGCAAGCGAGGTGTCAGCATCATCGTCTCAACCCTAACGACTTTCACTTGCAACGGTGATGATCCACCGTTGAGCAACTCCAAAGTCACATCGTCAAACCACGCCGTGCCCGTTCCGTAAAGCACCGTGCCGATAGTTGCCCATCGCCCGTTTTCGGGGACGGTGAAGGTGAACTCAACGGGGCGCCAATCGTAAGTGCCTTCGCCCGCATTGAGGACGCGGTTGATGAGCCATTCGCCTTTCTCGCCGAAGACATGGATGAACCAACCTGCGCTGCCCTTGACATTTTGCGCCTTGACAAAACCGCGCAGACGGTAAGTGGCGTTGGGGATAAGGGGGATGCGAGGTTGATGGAACTTCACCCAAGTGGGCGCAGCGCCTTCGGCGACGATGGTTTGCACCGAGCGTTTGCCCGTTCGGGCGACGCCCGTCACCCAAGCAAGCCGATGGGTGGCGTCCTCGTCCACCCGTTCCCAATCAATGGGGTCGCCCTCACCCATCTCAAAACTCCCGTTGCCCAAGCCCGCCCGAAGAAAGTCGGGCAATGACCACGCCTTCGGGTTGTCGGCATAGACGAAAAAGCGGGCGACGCTTTTGGGTGGCGCGGAGGCGAAAAAAGAAAATCGGTCGCCGACTTGCACCTTCCCCTTTCGGCGGGGCAACCCGTCAGCGGTTCGCAAGTCAAAGAGCAACTCGCGCCCCGCTTCGTCGCAAACCCGCAGAGTTTTCACTTCCTTGCCTGCCAACGGCAGCGAAGGCAGCGCCGTGCCGACGGTCAGCGTAATGGGCACGCCCGTTTGCGGTCGGTCGGTGGAGTTGCTCACTTCCACGACGAAGCGCGTCCGCCAGTAATCGCCGCCATCGCCCGCAAGCGGGTGATGCCACGCCAAAACGGGTGTTGTGATGAACAACAACGCAGCGAACCAAGCCCATCGCCTCATTTCCCATCGCCTCCTTCGTCACACTCTCAATTGTCGGCGAGGTCGCAAAAACTCCTCTTTCGTCCCGCACTCTTCCAGCAACTGGACGAATTTGCCGTGCAACGCTTGCGCCACTTGCGGATATTGGCGGATGAGGTTGCGTTCCTGTTTGGGGTCGGTGGCGGTGTGATACAACTCGGCGTCATCGTCGGCGACGCTGTAAATCAGCGTCCATTCGGCGGTGTGAATCGTGGACGGGCGAGGTGAAAGGACGAGGCGTTCGGTGCCATCTACGGCGCGGGTGATTGTCTCTTTGGGGGCGTGCGTGATTGCCCACGAGGTCACAAAGAAGTCGCGCCATTTCGGTCGCTCGCCCCGAAGGAAGGGCAAAAGGGATTTGCCTTGCACGAAGTCGGGCACTTCTAAGCCTGCCAACTCCAAAATCGTCGGCATCAAGTCCACAAAGCCCGTGAAGGCATCGCAGCGGAAAGGCTTGACGCCGGGCACATACATCAAAAGCGGGATGCGAGCAACCTCGTCATAGATGGGGGAGCGATGCATGATATTGCGTCCGTCGCGCTCTTCAAGGAGTGCCTTGCCGATGACGCCGTGTTCGCCGAAGTAAAAGCCGTGATCGCTGGTGAAGATGACGACAGTTTTGTCCAGCAAGTTCAAGCTCTCCAACCGCGCCATCAATCGCCCGAACCAGTAGTCCACCATCGTCACTTCGCCGCAGTAAAGGGCGTGGCAATGGCGCAACTCTGCTTCGGTCAGAAAGTCCCGCCAATACCAGTAGCGGGGGTAGATGACTTCCTCGCCCTGATAGTTGGGGTCGGCGTAAAGGTCGGTGTAATAGCGGGGCGGGTCCCAAGGTTCGTGCGGGTCAAAGAGGTCAAGGTAGAGGAAGAAGCGCTCCCGCTTGTAGTTGCGCTCCAGCCAGCGCATTGCTTCGGTGATGGTGCGGGCGGCGAAGTGCTCGTCTTCGTAGCGGCGGTCGGCGATGTTGCGGAGATATTGCACGACGGAAGTTTGGGGGTTACGGCATTTCTTCGGGTCACAGGGAAACTGGACTTGAAGGGGGTCGGTTCGGTAGCGTTCGTTCTCCTGCCCCCGCACCCAGATAAAGCCGTGAAAGCCTCGGTCAAAGTGATAGCCATCTTTAACGATGTGGGGCGTGTCCACGATCATCATCGTCGTGTAGCCCGCTTGCGAAAGCAGTTGGGGCAGGACGATTTCGTCGCGGGGCAAAGGAGACCAATCGCGGTGGGGGAAAGTCCATTTGCCCGTGAACAAGTCGGTGCGGGCGGGGACGGTCGGGAACGAACCGCAGTAGGCGCGGTCAAAGATGACGCTCATCTCGGCGAAACGGTGGAGGTTGGGCGTTCGGATGCGGGAGTTGCCGTAGCAACTCAAATGGTCACGGCGGAAAGTGTCGGAGATGACCAGCACGATGTTCAGCCACCGATGGTCATGGCGCATCGTCAACCCTCCTTTGTCTCGTCGGCATCTCACTGACAGAGTGTAGCCGTCTTTGAGCCATCCGCAAGGGCAACTTGACACTGCAGCGGCAAATTGACACCACACCGACGACTTGACGCTTCAGCCCCAACGCGCTATCTTTGCCCAGACGAAGGCGAGTAGCGAATGGCGAGGGGTGTTCGCAAAAAGCGGCACATCGCCGACGATGAAAATCTCGCACCTTGCTTGGTGTTTGGAGTGGCTATCAGCCACGGCGGGAAATAGCGATTGGCGGCTGGCGATTAGCGACTGGTGAAGCGGCAGCGAATGGCGACTGGCGATTAGCGACTGGTGATTGGTGACTGACAATTCGCCGCTGCCTACTCGCTTCTTGCTGCCGTTTGACCAGTCGCCGGTTGCTATTCGCTAATCGCTGCCTTATGGGAAAGGAGGAGTGAGGATGCCGACGCATCGTTGGTGGTGGCTGGTGACCCTTGGCGGGGTGCTCGCCAGCCTGATGACGGTGGGGTGGGGAGCGCCTGAGGGGAAGGGAGAGACGGCGAAGGTGAAGGGGTTTGCCGATGTCGTGCAGGAGCGACAAAAAAGCGGCGCCAAACGAGGGCAACCTTCCTCCCTTCCTTCCAGAACGGGCACGGTGGAAGCCGTGCGAGAGAGGATGGCGAGGGCGGCATCAACCTCATCCCTTGCCCACACCGCTCGGCGCTATTTGGGTTGGCGTTACCGCTACGGGGGCAATTCGCCTTCTCGTGGGTTTGATTGTTCGGGCTTCGTTTCCTTTTTGCTGAGCCGTTACGGCATCCGAGCGCCGAGGACGGCGGCGGAACTGTTCCACATGGGCACGCCCGTGCCCAAAGGGCAGTTGCGCCCTGGCGATTTGGTCTTTTTCCGCAACACGGCGCGTCGGCGAGGCATCACCCATGTCGGCATCTACATCGGCGACGGCAAATTCATCCACGCGTCCAGCGGAGCGGGGCGCGTCGTCGTCACCTCCCTTAGCGACCCTTACTATGCGAAGCGCTTTGCGGGGGCGCGTCGGTTGAGTCGGCACGGTGGCGGTGATAGGTGACGGCACGGCGGGAGAGGCGGATGCCGAAGCGTTCTCGCAAGTAATTGGCGATTTGACGATCACTCCATTCAGGATGGGCGGCATGCAAGCGGTTGACCACCTCCTTGCGGCTGGGGAACAACTCGGCGAGGGCAATCCGACCGTGGGGCGTCTTCAGCCATTGCCCTTTGATCAAACGGCAAACGACGGAGCGATGGCAACCGATTTGGCGGGCGACTTCCGCTTGGGTGAGGGGACGGAGGTCTAAGGGGTTGCCCGTGCGCAAAAAATCTCGCTGCAGTCGGCATAAGGTTTGAAGGAGTGACGCCATCGTGCCGCTGCGTTCGTTCAAAGCCTGTAGGGCGGCGAGGAGTTGGGGCAACTCAGCGTTTTCACCATGCTGTCGTTTCCATTCCTCCAACCGCTGGCGGTCTACGAGGTAGCGTTGAGTGAGTTGGGCATCCATGAACCGCCATCGCACCTGCCCCCACTCATCCACCCACACTTCCGCCAACAGTTGTTCGGCGGGTATCTTGGAGGGTGTGACAAGCGAAGGGAGAGCCACAGTCGGTTCGCCGAGCATCTCCTGCAGTTCCAAACGGTCTAACGCTTCCAGCAAGGCTTGGGCTTCGGCGACGGTGCAACCGAAGCGTTCCGCAATTTGACGGGCGGAGTAGCGACCGCTGAGCAAGTAATCCGCAAAGTCTTGTTGGCTGATGCCGTAGCGACGGACGAAGGCGATGGCAAGGTCAATCACCTCGCTAAAATCTCCGTCATCCACTGTTGGCACGACAGGCACTTCTTCACCGATCACATCGGCGATGAGCAACTCCTGTGGCAGTTTGGGTTGAGCGCGTAGAAACCGAACAACCCTTCGCAATTCCCGTTCGGGCAGTTCCCACCGCTTCGCCAGATCGCCCAGAAACTCTTCAGCGTTCGGATGCGTTAGAAGGAGTTGCCACTCTGGGCGCTCATAGAGGCGGTGGCGATGGACGAAAGCGATGGCATGGCGTTCCATGTAAGCGAGGTAGCGTTCGCAAGGCAAGTAGCGTGTCCAACGGACTTTACGGATGATGCCTTCCGATTGCAAGGCGCGGAAAAGCGGATGGGTTTCCAACCAGTGGGCAAGATGTTGAGCCTCCTTTGCCGATGCAAAGGCTTGTTGCCAAAGGGGAGACGGGCGACGGACAGTCGGTTTCAAGTGTGGGTGCGTGTCGGTTTTCAGGTGCGTTCTCAGCATCGGGCTTCACCCAGACAAATTGTGCCAAAGGGAAACTGACGGCGTGTCACAATTACAGCGTCGGTCAAAAGGAGGGACGCTTATGCGGATTGTGCTGATTGGTGGGACGGGATTTATCGGGCGCGCCGTGATGGCGCGGTGTCGGGAAGCGATAGAAGACCTTGACTTGACCGTCGTCACCCGCCGTCGGGACGAAGCGGATCGTCTGCCCCCTTGGGTTCGCCCCGTCCTTTGGGATTTGATGGATGCCCCCCTTCCGCCCCAACTTTTGGATGGCGTGGATGCCGTCATCAACTTGGCGGGTGAAACCGTCGCCCAACGGTGGACGCCTGCCGCCAAACAACGCATCCGCGATTCACGGGTGCTGACGACCCGAAATTTGGTGGAAGCGATGCGCCAAACCGCCAAGCCGCCCAAAGTCCTTGTCAACGCCTCGGCGACGGGTTACTATGGTGACCGAGGCGATGAAGAGTTGACCGAAGAGTCTCCGCCAGGGCAGGGCTTTTTGGCGGAAGTTTGTCAACTGTGGGAAGAGGAAGCCCAAAAGGCGACGGAGTTGGGTGTTCGGGTCGTTTGCGCCCGCTTTGGCGTCGTCTTGGGCGTGGGGGGCGGAGCGCTGCAACGCCTTTTGCCCTTCTTTGAATGGGGCGTGGGCGGGCGATTGGGCAATGGGCAACAATGGATGGCATGGGTTCATCGCCAAGATGCCACCCGCCTCGTCCTTCACGCCGTCACCAACGAAACGGTTCGGGGAGCGATGAACGCCGTTGCGCCTAATCCTGTCCGCCATCGGGAGTTCACCCGCCTCTTGGCGAAAGTCGTCGGCAAACCCGCCTTGTTTCCCGTGCCCGTTTTTGCCCTGCGGTTGCTTTACGGCGAAATGGCGGACATCTTATTGCACAGCCAACGGGTGCTGCCGAAGGTGGCTTTGGCGACCAGTTTCACCTTTGACTATCCCGACTTGGAAATCGCCATCAGGCACTTGCTGCGTTGGCATCGCCAATTCCAAACCGCCCCGCAAAAGGCAGCCTACGAAGTCGCTTGAAAAGGGAAAGGGGCTTTGTGGCAAAACCCTTGTCGGCACAAAAAGCCAGCCATCGGAAAGGAGGTGAATTGTTTGTCAAGCAAACGGGTGCTGGTCGTGGAAGATGACCCTGCCCTCATTGAACTTCTTCAGTTGCTCTTAGGAAGCGAGGGCTTAGAAGTCGCAATCGCACAAGACGGGCTGGAAGCCTTAGACCTTCTGCGCGCGGAACGATGGGATTTGGTGCTCTTGGACTTGCACCTGCCCAAACTGGAAGGCTTGGATGTCCTTTGGGAAATGCGCAACGATACTTGCCTTGAATCTTTGCCTGTCGTCATCATCTCGGTAGATGACTCCCCTCACACGATGCTGCGGGGTTGGCGGTTGGGCGTGGACAGTTACTTCCTCAAGCCCTTTGACCCCGACGAGTTATTGCGCGTCGTCCGCCGCATCTTGTCGCTGCCTCGCGAAGCGTCCTACAATGTGTAGCCCGACGGAGCATCGCCAGCGTCCGACAGACACAGCGAAGGGCGCTGGCATCCTTTTTATCGCCAACGAACTACTGGGACGAGGGGGCGATGGGCGTGCAATGGTCTTTGACAGCCGTGGAAATGGGCGATCAGCGGATGGGTGTGATTGTGGCGAGGTTGATGACGGGCGATTTGCTGGAAGCCCGCAACCGAGCGGAGATGTTTTCCTTCGGCGATTTGTTCAGCCGTTGGGTGGCAGCCTTGGGGCAAGTCGTTACCTTAACGGCTCTGAGGGAGAGTGGCTTGATCGTCAAGCCATCAGGCTTGACCGATGTGATCGTCGCCGAGACTTTGCGGTTACGAACCCGCCTGTCCACCTTCGCCCGACCCGCTTCAAAAGTCGCCTTGGCAAATTTACTGCAGCGTTTCGTCCTTTTGGGACCCCGTTGCACCCCTGATGGTGACCTGACGGAAGACCCCGCCGATTTTTATGCGCAGGTCATCCTCGCCTTAGCCACCCAAGATTTGCGGGCGGTGTTGGCGCGAGAAGTGGGAGTCGTTCGGGCGGTTTTGGTGGGCGCTGCCCCCTTGCCCAAACTGTTGGAGCACGGCACCCCTCAACCCGTCGCCCGCAAGTGGTTTTTGACGGTGCCCTTTACCCACCTCGTCCCCGCCGCCGACTTGCCCGTTTACCTTCGTGAAACCGCCCTCTATTTGCGATTGCAACAGGGAGAGCAACTCAGTTAAAAACGAGGGGCGAGCATCCTGCCCGCCCCTCAACCATTAGCGCGATCTCAAAGGCTCTGCTTTACTGTTTTACTGTTGCCCCCCTACCCCTCCGACAGGACTGGCTGGTCCGCCTGGTTGTGTGAGCAACTTCATTTCTTCAGGGCTTACCGACGCAACCGGGGGACGAGTGGCACGGTAGATGATAAACCCAGCAACCACCAACAAGAGCACGACGACGATGGCTAAAACAGCGTTGCGCACTTTCGGGTCCTGCATAGCGACCACCTCACCATCTCAAAGGTTTTCAGGTTACTCATCGGTCAGCCGAGATATGCTTGTAGACCCAGATGCCGCCAATTTCTACGATAGCAGAGGCGCCTCCCATGCCTCGGCGCATCAATTTGGCGTGCCCATCCGCAAAGCCACAAACTAAACTGCCCAACGGATGGTCTTCTATAGCCAACGCCGGGTTAGCTGCTCGTTCCTCAGGGGTGAAGTCCACCTTATGATGCCGTGCCATCAAAATCCGCTGGAAGAAGGCAGGAGGTGCCGTTCCTGAATAGCCGTCTGAATAGTTGATCG
>Ga0209393_1000357_pt1 | contig 22917 bp, 27 predicted proteins | sample SSWtaG_2_FD_184117 | JGI IMG/M metagenome (GOLD analysis project Ga0209393, IMG submission 184117) | Hot spring microbial communities from Sandy's Spring West, USA to study Microbial Dark Matter (Phase II) - SSWsed_130316 (SPAdes)... | ecosystem: Environmental > Aquatic > Thermal springs > Hot...
TCCTCTATGTGGGGGTGCCGTGGGGAGCTCGGTCTTTCTAGCCACAGCATTCTCGGCGGCGGCTACGGCGGTGACGAGTCTTTTTCTGGGGAGGAGAGGCGCCGGGGGCCTGGATCTCCTGGAGCTGCTCCACAGACGTGGAAGGCTGTGTGCCGCCGCGCCTGTGATGTATGTGGCGTCCCACGCGGCGCTTGTCTTTGTTGTATTTACCTCGCTGTATCTCTACACCACCCCCGTGCTGGTGGCTGAGGTAGTTCCGGCGTCTGCGGCTGGGGGTGTGGAGGGGCTGGGCAACTACACCGCAGGCCCCGGCGGTAACATGACGCAGCTAGTGCTCCACGTAAGGGGTTTGGGAAACCTGGCTGAAGGGGGGTTTCTCGTGATTGTGAAGGGGCAGGCGTTTGGAGGGCCCGCGGGGTGGGTCTTATACGCCGCCTTGTGGATCGCCTCTTTTTACAGCGTCTTGGTGGTGGTTGTGGCCTTGGCGTGGAGGCTGATGTGGCGGTCTGCCGAGTTGGTGAGGAGGGCTGAGGTGTTTTATGAGAAGGCGAGGGAGATTCTATCCTGATCTCTACGTCATTGCCAGAATTCTGCTCACTCTCGCCGATGGACATAGCAGGAGGGAGGCGGCGTTGCGATCTGGCGTGAGCTACAGCCGCTTTCTTCAATACGTGGAGTATCTAAAAGAAAGGGGGTTCGCCGCCGGAGATGAGGAGCTGAGACTTACGCCTAAAGGCGCCGAGGCGGCGGCGAAACTCGCCGAGCTTATAAAAGAACTAACTGGAGAAGAGCCGAAGGGCGTCAAGAGGAGGTAGCTTGGAGGGGGTCCTCTGCCAATAAACGACAGGCCTCGCCCTTTAAGGCGGGGCACATTTAAGCACTGTTTTTATCACAGAAAGAGCTGTTGCCGTTGTTATTTTTATCACATGCGGAGTCGGCGTATTTGAAGATGGTACAAGAGGCGGAATACGCCGTAAAACACTGTGTGTCTAACAAGGTCGAGCTACAAAGGACGCTCTACAAGAAGTAGAGAGCATTACCCACAACTACACGCCCACCATATGACAAGCCATTAAACAAGCCGCCGGAATCGCCAACTTTTTCGAAAAGGAGGGCGGATATACAATCCAGTGGCCAGTTGTATATGCCGTGTGGAAGTCGCTTAAGGTTGGTCCGTCGCGCTAGCCGCCCTCATGAACCCCGTCGGAGACGCCGATAAAGACGAGGGCGCTGATGAACCGCCCGAGGGCGGAAGGAGGTCAAGCAATCCCAGTTGCTTGTTATCGTACGTCGCCGTTGCGTATCTGCGGAAAGATTAACGGCGTTAGCCGACGCGAAGAAACGTCGATGTCTTCGCGATATATTGAAAGCTTACAACGCTTGTAACGCCGTAGGTGAGGCGCGAGAAAGTTAATAGCGGCAAAGCCCAGACCGGCGGAGGTGTCTCTATACGGCTCTGAGCTCAGACGTAGCCGTGGCAATAATACGCAAGAGGCGGGGCGCATGAGCTTCGCCGTCAAGACAATGAAATTTACAGAACAGCTCCGGGGTTCGCCAGCGGTCCACAGCCGCCCAGACCCTTGCTATCTAGTGCAAAGCATGAAAACCTGTATAAGCGCTGATCTCCTCCCAGCTCCAGAGGGCGAGGCTTGTAGTTCTTTGTGAAGATAGTAGCCCGGCCGGGATTCGAACCCGGGCCACGGGGTCCAGAGCCCCGCATCCCAAGCCGGGTTATCCTTTGGCCGCTAGACGACCGGGCTCGTACCTGTTTTATCGAGCGGATTTTAAACTTTTCTTCTATTGCCAGCCTGTACCTGGCTTGAGCACAGTCCCCGCGGGCACTCTTGCAGATCGTGGAATCAGCGCGCCTAGCTTGAAGTATACGCGGCTTCTCACCTCTATGGGCTCCAGCCGCTCGCGGCCTTCTCTGAGTATAGACATGGTGGTTACGTTTGGCTCCACTACTGCGTCTTCGCCTACTACGCTGTAGGATATGAACGAGGCGCGGCCTACGGTGGCCCTCTCGCCTATGAGGCTGTGGCTTATCTCGGCGGCGTTGCCCACCACGGCGCCCTCCTCTATGTATGTGTAGTTGCGGATCAGCGTATGGCTCCCGACGAAGGTTCTGCGTCCTATGTAGACGGGGCCTTTGACTACTGCGTAGTGGTCTATCTCAGCGCCCTCCTCCACAACCGCCGGGCCTTCTAAGACCGCGGTTGGGCTTACCCTGGCCCCGCTTGCTATGTAGGTGTGTCTAGGCGCTACGTGTTCTAGAAGCGGGAGGAGGTCCTCTGGGTAATTCACGTCGTGCCACACCCCTCCCCAAGGCGCCGTCGCTATTTTCCTTGTGGTTGCGTATTGGTTAAGCGCCTCGTAAAACGTGGCGTGTGCCAGCGTTTTTACAAAGTCACGGGGAAGCAGGGCCACTCCACCGAATATCCACTGGCTCTCGCCGCCGACGCGGGCCAGCAGGCCTCCGGGCTTCGTCTCCAGGGTTCCGTAGCCTTTTGTGGCTTTTCTGGGCACGGCTAGCACCGCGCCGTCGGCTCCTGCGGATATGGCGGTCTCCACGAGCGTTCTGTAGGCCGCCGGCTCCACGTATACGTCTCCGTAGACGAGGAGTATGTGGGTCTCGGTACCTAGGTAGGTCTCTGCGGCGAGGATCGCTTGTTCTATGCCTTCTCCTCTCTCCTCTATGTATACATACGGGGCCTTCTCTGGGTGGGGTGTCGCTACGTAGACCCTCCCGAATACAGCGGCTAGGGCGTCTGCCGCGTATTGATATAGCCGCCTGCCCCCCACCTTTATGTACGTCTTGGGCAGGTTGCCGGTGAGCTTCTCGAAGAGGCTGGGCTTCCCTCCCGCCAGCACCACTGGCGCGATTTTCATACTACTCCACTGTGACTGTTTTTGCCAAATTTCTTGGCTTGTCTGGGTCGTAGCCTCTCTCTACCGCTGTGAAGTAGGCTAAGAGCTGTAGTGGGATTATGTGGAGGATCGGCGCCGTTATCTCGCCTATTTCGGGGACCTCTATTGCGAGGTCTAGTTTCTTTGCTATGTCGCTTTTTGCGGGTACTGTCCCGATGGTGTAGGCGCCCCGCGCCTTCATCTCGGCCACGTTGCTGAGGGTCTTTTCCCTAGTTGCCGGGTCCGAGAAGATGAAGATCGTGGGGAACCCCTCCTCCACCAGCGCTATGGGGCCGTGTTTCGACTCGCCGGCTGGGTACGCCTCCGCGTGTATGTAGGCCACCTCCTTCAGCTTGAGGGCGCCCTCCATGGCCACGGGCACCGCGGACCCCCGGCCTAGGTAGTAGGCGCTTGGCTTAGTCTTGAGCCTCTTGGCGAGGTCTTTAACGGTGCCCGCGGTGTTCTCCACGGTCTTCCTCGCAAGATCCGGCAGGTTCCTCATCTCTTGTTCGTACTGCGCAGTGTCGTAGCCCAAGGCTTTTAGAGCCGCGGCGAAAAGCGCGGCGAGGGTGGCCACCTGGGTGGTGAAGGTCTTGGTGGCGGCGACGCCTATCTCCGGCCCCGCCCTGGTGTATATCACAACGTCGCTTTCTCTAGACAAGGTGCTGCCCACCACGTTGGTCACCGCGGCGACTTTGACGCCCCTCTCCCTCATGGCCCTGACCGCCTTTATGGTGTCTATGGTCTCTCCAGACTGGGAAATGGCGATGGCCACGTCGTCTTTGTCGAAGAGGTTTTCGTGTGTTCCGTACTCCGAGGCTATTATGGGGACGGGGGTTATCCTGAGCCGCGGGAGGAGGTGCGCAAGGACCAGGCCCGCGTGGTATGAGGAACCCGCCGCGACTATGTAGACGTTTCTTGCGGAGAGGATGGCGTTTGCCACAGCCTCTAGGATTCTCCGCTCGAGGCCGGCCACGGTGGTGGCTAGGGACTCCGGCTGCTCGTATATCTCCTTCAGCATGAAGTGTGAGTATCCGCCCTTCGTCGCCATCTCGGCGTTCCAAGGGATGTCCTCTATGCGGCCGGCGACGTCTTGCGGCACTCCGTCTGCCTCTACGTAGACCTCCGTGGGCGTTATGTAGCCGTATTCGCCGTCTCTCACCGCTATCACCCTCCTCGTGTAGTCAAGCACGGTGGGTATGTCGCTGGCCACGATGTTGAAGCCTTCGCCGACGCCTATGATGAGTGGGGAGAGGTTCCTGGCGAAGTATATGGTCTGCGGGTTCTCCGCGTATATCAGAGCCACGGCGTAGGCCCCCCTGATGCGGGACAGGGCTTTCCTAAAGGCTGAGAAGGCGTCCAGGCCCAGACGCCTGTACTCCTCCACCAAGTGCGCAACCACCTCCGTGTCGGTTTCAGACCGAAACACGTGGCCCTTCTTGGCGAGCTCCTCCCTGAGGTCCGCGTAGTTTTCTATTATGCCGTTGTGGACCACGGCGATAACCCCTCTGCAGTCTGTGTGGGGATGGGCGTTTACCTGTTCGGGCTTCCCGTGGGTGGCCCAACGGGTGTGTGCGAGCCCGGCGACCCCCTGCAATGAGTCGAAGCCGTAGCGCGGGGCCACCTCGGCGACCTTCCCGGCGTCTTTACGCACAACAAGCCCCTTGTCCACCACGGCGACGCCTACAGAGTCGTAGCCACGGTACTCAAGCCTCTCAAGCGCCCGCCTAAGGATCTCCCCCAAGTTGCGTCTCGGCCTTTCGGCAAACGTAATTCCAAAAATGCCGCACACAAAGACGCTTTGACACCTCAATATTAATATTTCGCAGTCAGAGCCGCTGAAGGCTCTTCACTGTTCGTTTGAACCTCTACTCATCACCTCTATGGATCTACAGGGCAGTTTTAAATTGTTGCAGCTGCCGAGTACATAAACCACCGACGGCTTTAGTTGCTGTATCATGTCGAAAAGCGGCTTTAATGGACTTAGCAACGGCGCTTTGAACAACGCCCCTGCGGCATATTTATGGCCCCCGCCGCCTAGCCTCATCGCTACTTCGGTGCAGTCATATGGACTGTCGCGGTGTGCGCCGCAGTACAGCCTGTAGGTCCTCCAGCCTCGTCTCACCAGTATGTTTACAAACCTTGCGCCTTTTTTCTCAAGCTCTATAGCAAGGGCGCGGTATGAGATGCCCAGCTTCGTGGGGCTGTATATAAAAAGCCTCTCCTCTGCCGGTATGGAATTCGCTATTTGAGCCACCAGTCTGTCTCTTTGAACCCCTCTCTCCGCCATAGACCTCAGCGGCTCCTCATCAAGCGCCGCCAGCCCCCTCTGCGCCAGTTTCTCCACCGCCGCGACTCTCTCGCTGTCGCTGGCGTATCTGATGGCTAAGTCCAGAAGTTTTATCTTGGGGTCTGCGACGTTGGCGGTGTCTGTCTGCACCGCCGCTTCGACCAGCTGTTTTGCCACGTCGTCATCCTCAAGGCCCAGCGCTTTGGCCGCAAGCACCGCCGAGGCGGGGGCCTCTGGGTCGTAGAACTCGGCCTCTGCGCAAGGCCTGTTTGTCTCGTGGTGATCTGCCCTTATCTTGGCCCTGCCCGGACAGGGGAGGTCCGCAACGAAGTCCCACTCTATCAGCTTAACCCACCATTTCCTCTTCACGTCTGAAGGCCCCATCAACTCCACGTGGCCGTCGGGATGCGCCCTCTTGAAGAGGGCGGCGGAGGCGATACCGTCGACGTCATTTGCGTCGCACAACGCTATTGGCCTCCCGGCGAGCTTCGCCGCCAAGGCTTCGAGAAGCGGCATACGGCGCTTTAGATATTTATTTATTTGTTTTACATCGATACGTTGAGGCTGGGATACCTCGGCAGGCGGAGCGTGTATGAGGTGGTGAGGAGGATAGCATTTGACGTGACGCTTTTTGAGCGGGGCGACGTAACGGTAGTAGACGCCGGCTACAGAGAAAAAGGCGACATAGTTCTGCACTGCGGCGACTACAGATGCGTCGCCAAGGAGCTCTTCACCTCGTTGCCGCGCGTGCTCGGCGGCGGGAAACTCGGCGTCGACCTAGGCGCCTCCAGAAACGGCCTTGCCTACGTCTGGAACGGGAGGCCGGTGCTACATGCCGTGGTGGACTGGGGCACCGTCGAGGAGGTGCTGAGGAACTCGGATACTCTTGAGGTCCACATAGGATCCTCCCCGTACGTCGACGTGAAGAAGGCCGCCTCGTTGCTGGGTTGCCGCGCCGTCCGTCTAGTTGACGAGTTAACCGCCAGCTGGTCGCGGAGGTGGCTACGGCTGAGGTACCCCCACTTGGAGGAGGACGAGGTAGATGCCCTCTCCTTCACGTATTACGACGGCGTAGTCGCCTCTATATGCTAGTAATACACAGGAAACTTTAATAAATGGGGGAGTCATTTTAGGCGGTGTTTATTGTGAAATGCGACTCCTGCAACTTCGTGCTCTATAGGGGCGAGGATCCGAAAACCGTGGAGGCCGTGATCAAGATGTGGGGCGGGGTGTGCCCCCGCTGTCTGTCCCCCCTTGAGAGGAGGCCTATAAAGGTCGCCATTGGGCTACGGAGGGGCAGGTGAAAAGATATATTGGGGACTGTTCCCCCCCGTCATGGATAGAAGAGAGAAGCTGCTCCTGGCGGTACCTCCTCTCCTAGCCGCCTTCGCCATAGCCCTCTACGCCAGGATGTACAGGGTCTTCCTCTGGGGCTGGTGGCTTGACGAGTTCGACCCCTACATCCGCTACTATTTGGCTAAGTACACCCTTGAAAACGGCGCCGGATGGTGGTGGGGAGGCGCGCAGTTTACCCAGTTCTGGTACCCCTACGGCGTCGACTGGGGAAAGGTACTCCTCCCCGGCACCTCCCTCTACGGGCTCTTCGTCTACTTCCTCCTGGCGCCTTTCGGCGTAGACCTCTGGCACGCCGTAATCGCGGCCCCAGCAATAATGAGTGCCCTAGCCGTATTCTCCATGTTCTACCTAGGCTACAAAGTGGGCGAGGAGCTGAGCATCCCCAACGGCGGGCTGAAGGTGGGGTTGCTCGCCGCCTTGTTGACCGCCGTGATGCCCTCCTTCGTGGAGCGCGGTCTCGCCGCGTGGTTCGACGACGAGCCCATAAGTCTCTTCTTGATATCCCTCGGACTCGCCCTCGCGCTCGAGGGCCTCAGAAGACCCTGGGCTGGCGCCTTGGCGGGCGCGGCGCTTGGATACGTCGCCTGGACCTGGGGCGCGCACTTCTATATCTGGAATCTAGTGGGCCTCTACGTGCTGGTTCTGCCCACGTACTACTACCTGAAAATCGCCTTCGGAAGCAGGCCCCAAACGGAGACCAGAGGCAAGAAGGCACCGGCGCCGAGGCCCGCCGAGCTCCCGTTCAGCGCCAAGAACCTTTTCATGTCTTACCTCTTGTTCTACATCGCCTACGCCATCTTCGTTGCCACAATACCCAGATACGGCCTTACCATGTTGACCAGCGCGTTCAACATCCTGCCCACCTTCGGCCTCCTCGCCACGGCCTTCGTGTGGGTGCTCGATGCAAGGCTGGGTGCCACAAGGACGGCGGAGCTGGTGCGGAGATACGTCTGGGTAGTCTTAGGCGTCGCGGCGCTGGGCGTGATCGCCCTCGTAGCCGCCATAGCTCTGGGGCTAATAGGCGGGAAGTTCCTAGCCACGCTTCTGCCAACCGGCAGATCCGCCATAGTCGCAAGCGTGGCGGAACACAGCACCACGTCGTTTCTACAAATCGCCTCTAGGTACGGCCCCGTCGTACCCTTCATAATAGCTGCAGTTCCATACTTCTTCACGCCGGGCGGCTTGCTTGTGCTTACGTACCTCGCCACCGCCGGATATGCCGCCGCCACCATGGTCCGCCTTCTGGTGCTTCTGGCGCCGGCCGCTGCCATCGCCGCCGCGGTGGGGATCGCCAAGCTCCTCGAAAACAGGAGACTGGGGATGCTTGTAATGCTGGCGTCTGTGGTCGCCCTGGTGATGCTGAGCGCCTCGGCCTCCGCCGTGGCTAAACAGCCTACTCAGATAGTCACCTCGGCCGTGGGAGTCCAGAGCGATGACTTCCTTGACACGTTGATGTGGCTTAAGACGAGGCTTCCGCCCTACGAGCCGGTCGCCTCTTGGTGGGACTACGGCTACTGGATCTCAGTAATAGGCAACAAGACAAGCCTCGCCGACAACTCCACCATCAACGCCACTCAAATAGGCAAGATAGGCCTCGGCCTCATGGCGCCGCCCCAGACAGGCGCCACCATATTCACGAAGGAACTCGGCACGAAATACGCCTTAGCCATAATGCCCTACCTCATATATCCCATCACTACCGGCGGCCAACAGATGCCGCTCCTCGTACACGAATACCCACCCGGCGGGGACTTCCTCAAGTCCTACTGGATGACCCGCATCGCGCTTGAAAACGTGCCCAAAGCCGCGGAGATATTAGGCGCCAGTAACATGAACGCGGAGGACTACATCTACACCAGAGTCATGTCGTACCCAGGCCCGCCGCCAAATCAGAACTACGCCTATTTCACCATAGGCAACTACTACCCCGTGCCGCTCAACTTAAACAGAACCCTATACGCCATGCTCTTCTCAAAGGTGAGGCTCCTCCCCATCTACGGCAACCTAAGTAGCTACCTGCCCTGGATGTTTGAAGGCGTTTGGCAGGGCGATACCTTCACGTCTTTTAGAAAGCTCGGGCTAGTGGGCGGAAACGTCTACCTACCCGTGGACATTACGGGGAAGCTTCAAGGCATAGGAACCTACGAGATCCAGGGCTGGATCACACAGACCGTAGAGGTGGTGACCGATCCCCTGACGGGAGCCGCCGAGAGGGTACCGTTTATAACCACGTCCACGGACCCCCTCAGGCCTGTATACGTGTCTAGGCCGTTCGGCTGGGTGGTCGTATACGAAATCTCCCAGTAGAGCTACTGCTGGGGGCCGTACAGCTCCTTCAGGATCTTTTCCTTTGTTTCTTCCTTTATGGGGAGGGCCCCCGTGAGGAGTTTCTGCAGTATGCGGTACTTCTGATACTTATCCTCGGGGCTGAACTTCGGCGGGTGCGGCACCTTGACGGGACCGCCGCAACGGGGACACCTCTCCTTAGACAGAGTGTAGGCGCCGCAGTTGGCGCACCGCCGCAGGAGGGACCTCATTCCAGCCGCTGAACCGCCGCTATGACTTTGTACTTCTTCTGAAGAGTCGGCAGGAGGTTGCCCACTTCGGTAAAAGCTGCCTCGACCTGCTTCGGCGCCTGGCCTGTTAGGTCGATCCTGTACCTCGGGGGCCCCACCACGTATATCCGCACGGAGACGCCGGGAAATTTCTCCTGGATGGTCTTCGCCAGCTCCGAGAGGGCTACCTTTATCTTCTCGGCGCCGTCGCCCTCGACGCTGACGGCCTTCAGTATACCTGATATCTTCGTCGGCGGAACCTCCACCTGTTGTCTCGCCAGCTCCACCAGCAACTCCTTCAGCTGCTGGTCAAGCTCAAGCTCGTCTACCACGTGCGGCCCCGTCTTCACCACATCCTCAAATACCTTAAAGGGGTCACCGAACTGCTCCTCCAGATACCAAAGCACCTTCAGCGCCTCCTCAGGAGGTCTACCGAGCTTCTTCATGGCGATCTCCAGCATCTTCAAAACCCTCACCTTGTGGCGATACAGCAACAACTTCTTCTCCTTCTCGTCCACCCTGACGCGCTTAAGCGAAACCTCCACAACTCTCATCCTCGGGTTTACGCTGATCACCTTAAACACCGTCTTGTTTCCCTCCTTTACGTAATCCCTGATGGTGTGGAACCACGACTGGATAACCTCCTGCGTCGGGGCAAACGCCTCCAGGTCGTACTCGTCCAGATAAACATACGCCCCATGTTCCGCGATCTTCTTCACGGTCCCAATCACCAGCTCCCCTACATCCGGAAACTCCTTCCTAACAAGTTTCATAGAGGGGGATAAACAACTAGTTTAAAACCTAAACTGGCTACTCCAAGACTTTTACTATATGTCCTGCCAGCCTTGCTTTTCCGCCTGTTGGCTGGGCTAGGACGCGGCCGCAGACCAGGCATCGCACCACCATGGCAGAGTGGGAGAAGGTGACCTGCTCGTTGCCGCAGTCGGGGCATCTGATTTTTATGAACCTAGAGCGGGGCTGGGGGATTAGGACCTTGCTGAACCTGGGGGGCATACTACACCAGCTCCACCTTCTTCATTCTTCCGAGGCTTTTAACCATCTTGTAGCCGCATTTGCTACAGGTAAAGACTAGGGTTACCTTCTTGTTGATCTTGGCGAAGCGCTTCTGCTTGGGCTTGGGCGAGGAGCCGTAGCCCTCCAGCTTCCTCTCGTATCTCCTCTGGCCCTCCGCCAGGGTGCGTCTCTGGCCTGCGTGGTAGTTCGACACGCTGTGTTTCGTGTAGGCGTTACAACGAGGGCAATATATGTTGACGGCCTTGGGAAACTTCATGGCCTCACCGAAAGGAGGTGCAAATAAACTTTACGCGCTTAGGAACCGCCTAACGATCCCCCTTTCCTCTAGGTCCTTCGCATCTCTCACCGGTAGCTTAGCCAGGTCTCCTTTGGCGAAGGGGCCCACTTGGATGAAGTCCTCGGTGACCATGGCGGGGTGGGGGACTAGGAACTGGACGACTACGTAGTCCTGTACCCGCCTCCTCTGGGGGCCAGCTTGCTGGATTTTGACGAGGGGCCGGACCAGCCTGTCTTCCTCTGCCGTCATCCTGCCCGGTATCCTACCCTGGCTCAGCTCCCAGATTATTTTCCTTGTCCTGATTTCTATTATGGTGAGGAGCGTGGAGACGGTCTGCTCCTTCACCTTGTCAAGGAGGCTCTGGGGGAGCGGGGTTTTCTCGAGTTCTCTTATGAACTCCTCGGCGGCTTCGGCGTATGAGCTGAACGGCGGATCCGCCAAGAAGCGGGAGTTTATCTCGGCGGTGAGCCAGAGCCTCAGCTTCTCAATCATATATCTTCCCTATTTCTTGGAGTTCTAAATATATTGCGAGATACGCCGGCAACACCTTCACGTCGCCCCGCCGCGCCTCCACCTTCTCGAAGAGGGCTGTTCCCGCGAAGTCCTTCTCAAACCTGACCTTGAGGTTGCCTTTTCTAAACGCTATTGCCCTGTCTACGACCGTCTCGACCTCTTTTCCGAGGTCCTGCGTCGTAAGCGGAAGCGCCACGAGGCCCGTCTTGCCGTTGAGGGAGCCGGGCATCCTGATGAGACGGTGCACGTCTTGCGTCACGACCTCGTCTATCTCCACCTTGAGGACGCGGGGATCCTCCACCCCCTGCCTAATCCGGAGGAGGTTGCCCGCCACCTCCTCCTCGTATAGGGCTACGCGTCTTTTCCCGAGCCTCGCCTCGAGGCGGGTGGGGTCGAACCCCGCGGCTTTTAGATAGTTGACGAGTTCCCTCCGCTCCTTAGCGCCGAGGGTCAGCGCCTCTTCGTCGTTTACGTGGACGTGGAAGCCGCGGTTCCCCGAGAACACCACACGTCTCGGCTTCAGCCCGAGCTCCCTCTCCAGGACGTCGATGAGCTTGTTGGCCTCCTCCTTGGCGTCTTCTAGACATCTCAGCGACATCAGCTTGCTCTCTCTGCAGGCTTCGGTGTCGAGGTGGTCGCCGTCTATGTCGAATATAAGGTCTGCGCCGAGCCAGCCCTTGCGCTCCATATCCTCCTCGCCCGGCCTCTCGTAATACGCCGCAGAGTGGTATATATGTCTCGGCGTTTTTTCTATAACGAACCTCCTCAGCTCTTCCAAGCTTTTAAACGCCTTGTGTCTCACCATGCCGCCGCCGAAGGGCTGAAAGGCGAGCTCCCGCCTCTCCACCGCGTCTACGTCGAACTTGGCGTAGTTCCGGTAGAAGTTGCGGAAAAATACCTCGACTATCACTCCACCCTGGGCGCCAGGAAGTAGGAGATCTTGCCCCCCGCCGGGATGTCAAAGGTCAGCAGGAGGGGCTTGGCCGTGGCGAACTCTATGGTGACTATATCGCTTATCTTGGAGGTTCTCCCCGCTATGTCGAGGAGGTACTCTAGGGAGTACCTGGCTGAGGCGGGCTCCTTCACGTCGAATTCGTACACAAGCTCGCTGTTTCTGTCGAGGCGCACCTCCACCTCGCCTTTGTCGCTGGAGGCGCCTATCACCAACGCCTCCTCGTTGGCTTCGAACTTCACCTCGTCTGCGACGGCGTCTGCGTCTTTTACAGCTGTGGCGAGGATGTCGCTTGCGGTTTTCACCATGGCTGTGTACACCACCTTAGGCGTCGGCAACTCCTCGCCGACGACCTCTATGGACGGCAACGTGACCGACCTAACCGATTTGCCTACGAGCTTGATCCGGACTCTCCCCTCCTCGACCTCCATGGAGATCTTGTCCCCCTTCTTGATGCGCCTCAGGATCTTCTTCAGGTCTTTAAAGTTCATGCCTATTTTAAGCTCCTGCTCCACCTCGGGGAACTCCTCGAAAGCCTCCTTCGGGAGCGAAAGGTCCACCATGGCTGTCCTAGACGCGTCGAGCGCCCTGAGGAAGAGGCCGTCGCTTCTCACGACGAAGCTCGCCTCCTCCACAAGCACCGAGATGGAGTCTACTATGTATGCGAATTCCTTGGCGTCGAGGTAGGTAAGTACGTATTTGACCATGATATTTCGCCACTCCTCAGTTTTTAAAAACTGAAGCGGGTGGGGCCGATATTACTCATACTCACGCCAGGTGCGGCCGCATTTAGTACAGCGGTAGAAGCGGGTGGGAGGCTCGTCGGCCGCCCGGGTCTGCTGGACCCATACATACGCCTCGTCGTGTCCGCACTTAGGGCATCCCCTTGTCTTGACCTTCGGCAGGTTCACCGTGTTTTCGGCGACTACTATGATGGGGTTTTTGTTCTCGACAGTGGATTTGCTGTGGTAGGTGGTGTTTGCGTTTTGCGACGCCTCCTCCTCGTAACCGCATTTGGGACAACGCAGTACAGCCCTGTCGCCCCTCCTCACGGGCACCAGCAGACTTCTGTCGTTTGGGCAGAACCTCATAACGCCTACGGCCGGCGGCTGGTATATAAACTCTTCTCCGTATTGGGGGCGGAAAATCTTATAAATGGGGGGTATAGCAGTGGCGTGACTTCGGTTAAGGACGTCCCTGCAGATATGTTGATCGCGGAGCTTGCCAAATATATACGGGAGAACGTGCCGCAGGTGAAGCCCCCCGTGTGGGCGCCTTTTGTGAAGACCGGCGCAAACAAGGAAAGACCCCCCATGAGGCCTGACTGGTGGTACGTAAGAGCCGCCTCGTTGATGAGGAAGCTGTATCTCCACGGACCCGTGGGGCTGGGGAGCTTGAGAACCACGTACGGCTACCGGGCTAAAATAGGCGACAAGACGCGGCCGGAGAGGACGAGGAAGGCGGGAGGCGCCGTGATTAGGAAGATACTGCAACAGCTGGAGCAGGCGGGTTTTGTAGCCAAGACAAAACAGGGGCGGGTTTTGACTCCGGAGGGGAGATCCCTTGTGGACAGGGTCGCCGCTAAAATAGCTAAGGAGCTTGCTAGGACGCGGCCGGAGCTTGCTAAGTACCTGGCCCCGCCTAAGGAGTAATGGCGGAGGAGGGGTTTGAGCAGCCGCGCGACGAGGAGCTGGAGGAGCTCCGCCGGAGGAAGCTGGAGGAGTTGCAGAAGAGGGCTGAGCTGGAGCGGCAGGCGCAGATAGCCGCCGCCCAGAGGCGGGCGGCTTTAAAGAGGATATTAACGCCAGAAGCCCTCGCAAGGCTCGATAACATCAAGATAGTGCGGCCGGAGCTGGCGGAGGCGCTTGAGCAACAACTCATCGCACTCGCCTCCTCGGGCCGGGTTAAGATACCCATAGACGAGGACGCCCTTAAGGAGATACTGAAGGCCGTCTACAGCCAGACACGTAAAGAGTACAGGTTCCGTCTCTAGGGAGAAGGTTTTTAAAGCCGTGTTTTAAGGCGTAGCCATGGCCCGTAACAAGCCTCTCGGCAAGAAGCTACGGCTCGCCGCTGCGCTGAACTCCAACAGGAACCCTCCGGTTTGGGTCGTGGCGAGGACCAAGAGGAGGGTGACTAGGTCCCCGGCTAGGAGGCACTGGCGCCGGGTTAAGCTAAAGGCTTGATTTTATCGCTTTCACTATCTCGCCGAGTTTTTCCGGGCGCTCCTCCGCCAATGTCCCCGTCACTATTACGTTGGGTTTCTCCCTCGCTATCGCGGAGGCCGCCTCGCCGCTTCTGATGCCGCCGCCGACAATGAGGACTCTCGGAAACGCCTTCCTGACGGCTCTCACCATCTCCGGCGGCGCTGGTTGCGGCGCGCCGCTTCCCGCCTCCAGATACACCGCCTTGAAGCCTATGTAGTTAGCCGCGAGGGCATACGCCGCGGCTATGTCGGGCCTTGTGTATGGTATGGGCCTACTCATGGAGATGAAGCCTGCGGCACCGCCGTCTCCCACCAATATGTATGCGGTGGAGATCGCCTCTAGGCGGGGGAAGTGCTTGGCCAAGAGGATGGCTCCTTGGACCTGCGCCCCTATGATGAAGTAGGGGTCCAGCGAGTTCAACACGCTGAGAAACAAGATGCCATCTGCCTCCTCGGTGAGCTGGGTGAGCGAGCCGGGGAACAGGACCACGGGCACGTTGGCGATCGTCTTTATGTCGCGGACCACCTGCGCCATCTGGCCCTCCCTGATGCCGAGCGAGCCGCCTACCAGAATCCCGTCGGTGCCTGCGTCTAAGGCGAGCTTCGCTATTCTGAGGTAGTCTACCGACTTGTCGGGGTCTATCAACGTGAAATGTCTTATCCCCTCTACCAGATACTCATAGAGCTTCATCGCCCCTTTCCCCTACCTCCTCTCCCTCGCCGGTCTGCGGCGCGCTCTGTTGTTGCGGCGGGGCTACCTTGCCCTCTAGATAGAGGTCAACGAAGGCGTTGTAGTAGTCCACCGGCATCCAGCCCGGTCTCTCCACAAACTCGTGTCTTATGCCGCAACTGCCGCATATGACTAGATAGCCGTTTTCCGTCTTCTTCACGGTGACCAGCTGTGCGCCGCAGTGGGGGCATGCAAATATCTTCGGCAATGTCTTCTTTGGTCTTAGGATTACTTTCCTCTTCCTCTTACGTCTGCCCATGGCACTCCGTGCTGGATGTTTTATAAATATGAATCAGCCGTAGCGCCTCCGGTCACCAGTCACCGTAACCCTGACGGCATCACCATCACGTATTCGCTAAATGCTTTTAAACTTGACGCGGCTTGGGGGCTATGCGATATCTTTCAGGCCTAAACCCCGTCTCTAAAGTCGCTGAGGTTCTTCCAAAGGTGAAAAGGGTGGAGGAGGTAGAAAAGATCGCGGCGTGGGACGCCGCGGGCCGCGTTGTTGCGAGAGATGTGGTGGCGCCGCACGACTATCCCCCATTCCCCCGCGCCGCCTACGACGGCTACGCCGTTAACTCAGACGCCACCCCGGGCAAGTTCAAGGTGGTCGGCACAGTCCTAGTAGGGCAGTACAAGAGGGATCTGTCGCTGGGGCCCGGCGAGACGGTTTACGTCACCGTGGGGGCCTTCCTTCCCGAGGGGGCCGACGCCGTTGTGCCCGAGGAGGCGGTTAGGAGGGGGGAGGAGTACGTCGTGGTGGATAGGAGGTTTGAGAAATACGCCAACGTGGACCCACCCGGCTCCTATGTGCGTAAAGGCACAGTCATGTTGAGGCAGGGCTCCGTGGTGACCCCGTTCGATGTGGTCGGCCTGTTAGACGTCGGCATCACGACGCTCTACGCCTACAGGAAGGTGAAGGTGGGCATCGTGGCCACCGGCGACGAGCTGGTGGTGCCGCCAGTAGACCCCGAGGTCGCCGCCGAGCTGGTAATGAGGGGGAGGGTGATCGAATCCACGGCGTCTCTCGTCGCTTGGTACATACAGACCTTTATGCCGTATGTCGAAATCAGCGAGAAGGTCGTGACCAGCGATGCTCATGAGGAGGTCAGAGTTGCTGTCGATAAGTTTCTAGCCCAGTACGACGCGGTGATAATCACAGGCGGCGCCGGCCCCAGCGAGATAGACCACTTCTACAAGCTGGGCTACGAGGGGTTGCGGGGCTTCCGGATGAGGCCCGGAAGGCCTACAAGCGTGGCCGTTGTCGACGGAAAGCCTATCTTCGGCCTCTCCGGCTACCCCATAAGCGCGCTCCACGGCGTTATAAGAATAGTTGAGCCGGTGCTCCGCCACATGGCCAACGCGGTGAGGACGCCCAGCCACGACTGGCACTACGCCACAGTCACTCAGGATGTGCCGGGCGAGATGGCGCAGATCGTGAGAGTGAAGCTGGAGACGGGGGAGGGCGGCCTCTACGCCACGCCTCTCAAGGCGAGACACCACAGCTTCACAGAACCCGAGGCCAGCGGAGTGGCCTTGGTTCCTCCAGGCGGGGTGAAAAAAGGAGATGTGGTCCTCGTGCTTGCGTACCGCGACGTGAGAAGGCCTTAGTCAGACCTGCACTTCTTCACCTTAACTAGGCCCCTCTTGTTGAGCGTGTCGAGGGCGTAGAGTATGTACCCGAACCTCTTCTCTACGTATTCGTTACCGTACCAGTCGAGGTGTGCCATAAGTAGCTCGTCTAGACACCACTCCGTCTTTCCCGTCTCCCTCACGATCTTCATTATGAAACCAGCGGCGTCTTCCACCGCGTTCCACTGGTAGGCGAACCAAACCCACTCCTTCACCTCGATGGCGTAGTAATCCGGCATAAACTTCGCCACGCTTGTTATTACCTGCAACGCGGCGGTCCTCACCTCCCTAGGTCTGCAACACTCCTCAATGCTTTTCTTGGCCAGCTCAACGCTGTCGCCTGTGTCTACTATATCGTCAACTATTAACACCTTTTTTCCGCTTAGGTCTACATTAACTGGATACTTGACATAGGCCTTCTCAGCTACCTCTGCCGCCGACGGCCAGTGGACGACTTGTATGCTCAAGAGGTCGCCGACGCCGAGCCAGTCGCAGAGAAGACGCGCGGGGACGTACCCACCGCGGGCGATGGCGACGACCACATCTGGTTGCCAGCCGCTTTCCCTGATCTTGTCTGCAAGTCTTCTGCTCCACTCAACTATTTCGTCGAATGTCACCACCTTTACTGGAATCCTCGGCACGGAGCACCTCCTCTGCACTATTTATATATGTTGATACATTAACTACAGGGCTCCACAGAGAAAAACGCAGTACCGAAGTCGCGGCATTTAACCAAACCCTTAAACTCGAAATCCGACGTCCTCACCACGCCGCAGTCCACCTCAACGCATTGGTTAAACAGCAAGCCGCCCACGGCGCATTTATCTCCGTCGCAGGAGGCGTATTTAGCCCTCTTCCGCCCCCCGTCTACCATCATGTTGAAGTTGCCGGCGGCTATGTACAGCCCAGCCACGTTAAACGCCACAAGCCACCTCCCCACCACCCGCGCCACTATATAAGGCACAGCCCTCAAAAGCCCCAAATCCACCGCGACGCCGCCCGGCACAGCCACCGGATCGAGCGCAGCGTATATCCCGAAGAGGAAAAGCCAACTGTCGGGCCCCGGCGGCAGTCTCCACCTCAGAGCACTGTATATCCCATACCTCATCGCCACGGCGAAACCAAACCAGCTCCTCTCCACTAGCCCCAACGCCTCCCCAAACCTCAACAAGCCAAGGAGGGCAGACGTCTTCGCGTCGTATCTCGGCGGCGTGTAGAGCCGGCGCTCCCTCAGCCCCCGGGCCCTCAACGCCCCCAGCACCTCTCCACATCTACGCGGCAAAGCGGGCTCCCTCCGGCCGTATATATCCCACAGAAAGGGAGAGCCTTTGACCACTGCGAATAAGTACTCCGCGAGACAGTCGCCGCTGTTTAGCCTATCTGTGGCGTAGAGCTCAGAAACCCTCAACAACTCGCCAAAATCCGGCATAAACACGTCGCGGTAGAAGAACCTAGGCACCTCAGGGGGGTCGCTACACAAGTAGAGCCCACCCACCTTCACCGGGCACCTCAACGCGCGCCTAAACGTCACAAGCCTCCCGTCTACATATACGCCGTCCCCCCTCACCTCCACCCGGCCAACCACCCTGCTCCGCCCCAGCTGAAGCTTATCTACCTCAACCCTCAGCGCCCTACTCGGCGAAATTCTCACCTCAAGAGGATACATAAACACGTAGACGCATCATAACTATTAAATACAGACAAGTAAACACTCACGGTGATGACAGGCGAGGGAGGATTGATGACAGAGGATTTGAACGCTGACATCAGTCTCATTACACACCTACAAGGGCCAGGCGCCCTTACAGAAAAAATCTCAAAACCTCCACTACATTCCTCAAGGCGGCGGGCTAGTCCACGACCTTCACCACCGTGTTGAACGGCTTAAATGCATAGTCCTTTAAGTAATGCGTAAACCGCGACCGGTGTATATAAAGCCCATACGAGACGCCAGGCGGAGCATCGGTATCTACAATACTCAGATAGAGAGCTCTTCCGCCGTATATCTGGAAGTTGAAGGCGCCATGTATCCTCCTTACAAGCTCCGCAAATCCCCCAAGCACTCTGGATAGAAAGGCTCCCACGGGGATCCCGATGCCAATCTGTCCACCTACCTCAAGAAGAGGCTGATTTTCAAGGTACTCCAGATAATCAAGCTCATTGACTTGACCACGTTCTCCGTCTATCCCCACGTATGGTCTGACTTCAAACACCTCTGCCGTGTCTAACACGCCACTAGGGACGTAGTTGATGGCTTTGACCATCTGCGTCGTGTCCATATCGATCGGATAAGTGGCGTTTCGTGTATCCACAAGATAACAATACTGGTTGTATACCTCATAGAATATGGCTCTATAAATTGTGTTGTAGAACACCACGGAGGCAGATTGGCCGTCCCCAAGGTCGTAACCTGCGCTTTCTTGTTTTTGGAGTGTGCCTGTGCTCCAGCTCGGCTCTCCGCCGATCCTAACCTCAGCACCCCAGCCAATACTCACCGCGCCGTGGGCGTTTATTTTAAACACGGCACCGTCTACATAGTAACTAAAGCGTATATACTCGCCGAAGGCTTTGCTTGATTCGTCTATTAACGCAACTGCCGGTATCCACTCTCTTATGTTCACGTCTGAGACGTAAACCACCCTGCCCTCTGGACACGCGGCGGAGGCTTGGCCGGACCTGCCTCGGCGGCTGGCGGCGCCTCTTATCGCATAGGTTTTGTTGACAAGCTTCGGCCTCTCGAGCAGGGCGGTATAGTGAAGCGCTTCTCCGGGCAAAGAAACTGGAAGAATCGCCAACAACGTGTTTTCAGTAACAGGCGGCTGATCTCTTCTCCTCCGCTCGTCTTTCCACTGATCTACGTGTCGGAGCAACTCCCTCCGCGGGATTCTTAGACCACCCCGTATCCGTACCTCCTCGACCTCGCCTGTCGGCTCCCACACCAACAGAGCTGAAAACTCCGCAGGCTTCCCCAATTCGTCCACAAACCTAAGCTCAACCTCGTCGCCGCCGGCCTCCTCTTCCACCTTTTCAAACCACACGCCGCCGCCTGTCCAATGTGGAGAGGGCTCCGTCTCTCTAAGGAGGGGATACAGCGCGGCTGATAGGCCCAGAAAAGCCCCCAACCCCAGCAACGCCCTCCTAGTAATCCTTGCCATACGCCATCCATTTTGCCACTATTTTTTCGTTAGACAGTTGTCGAATTTGTTCCGGTAACTGCCATGTGGAAGACCTTCGACGTTGGTCTGGGGCTGCAACATTTCGATTTAATACGCGGCGAGGATGGCGCCGTGGCTGTGCGCGTGCCGCGATGGAATGTGCTACTCCCTTGTCTCTTTTTCGCCGGCTCGAAGCCACGTGAGTTGGGAGAGGTCCAGCTCTTTGCCGTGTTTGAGGAGCGAGACCATGTTCCAGGTTATGACGCCGATTGTAATATGTCTACATATCTTGCCTCCTAGCGTATTTCCCTCGCATGTGCATTTGGCGCCGTATTCCCCCACCGCGACGTAGTACCACGTGTCTTGTCTCTTGGCGGACCTCACGGCGAGTCTCACGCCGACGACCCCGCCGCCTCTCTCCACAACTTCCACGATTTTGACGGTCTCTGGAGAGACGTAGAAGTAGAGGTCTAGAACCTTCTCGATCCGCGTGTTTAAGACCCGCGCCAGGTTAAGCAGAAAGTTTTTAACCCGCTCGTCAAAGGGTCGATGCGACATCTACAAACTCCTCGTCCCCCGCGATGATAGAGACGCGGGAGTCCGGGCGGGTGTCGCCGTATATGACGTATTTAAAGCCCGGGACGTATTTTCCAAAGACCAACGCCCCCGCCACGTCAAGAAGCCGAAGCTTACCCCGGAGATCCACGAAGCCCCTCGCGACGCCCTCCGCGGTGAAGACCAGCTCCAGCGCGGAGGAGCCCAGGCTCCGTCCCCGCACTCCCAGTCTCCTCACCACCTCGCAGGTCTTTTCTGGGAAGCTATTGCTGACCGCCACGAAGACTATGTTGCTCCTTAGGACCCGCCTCACGGGCTTTCCGTTTTTCCTGGCGCCGAGCTGGGGACCTGCCGTGTATACGTCGCCGGTAGGCGGCACCGCAACTACGGCGTATTCCAAGTCTGAAAAGGTGCCTTCTCTGTATCTCCCCGCCGCCAGTGATACCGAAAAGAGCGGGATCCCAGCCGCGTAGTTGAGAGACCCGTCAAGCGGGTCGAGGACGAACATGTAGCGCTCCTCTCCCCACCGGTAGACTCCCCTCTCTTCCGCGTAGAGGACCCCACCCTCTTTAAAGCCCTCTCTCAACATGCGGTACGCCATCTCTTCGGCGGCTAGGTCCACCTCCCTAGTCACGTCGTCCTCCTTCCTCGCCACAATGGAGGCGCCGCTACCCGACCTGAAGCTGGTCAGGAGGAACTGCGAGACCCGCGCCGCCACCGCTTCAAGGACGCCGAGCACGCCTCAACCATCTACATTATTTAAATTATACTAACCTGTAAACACGGCTGATATATACGGCGGGCCTCGGAGGTGTATGGACAAGCCCAAGAAGCGGTTCGTAATTGCGTCTCTCGGAGTTTTTTAAACCCGTACCTTCGCGTCGAGGAAAGTCTCAGTGACCCAACCCCCGCCGCCGTCTAGCTCGAAGTCGGCCACGTAGTCTACAAACCTGGCCACGCTCGCCACGGCGTTGACGTAGTCAACCACGTCGTTTCCCAAAAGCCTCTCCAGGTCTCTTAGGCCCGACACGGCGAGCACCTTCGGCTTTATACGTCCCGAGTATATATTATACATAACCTCGACGATGTCTCGAAAAGTCGTCGCCACCCTCATCTTATCCTCGTCCAGCTCCGCGGGAAGCGTCGTAGGCGGGAAGAGAGAGAGGTAGAAGACCTCCCGGGACGCCGCCAGCTCCTCCAGCTTCTCCGCCAACTTCCTCTTGTCGGCGCCGTAAATCCCCACAATCTGCGACCTGTAGAGCTCCTCCACGCCTAGGAGCGAGGCGTCCTCCGGAAGCGCGGTCTTAGTCACCATAGGCTTCTTGTTCAGGTAGATGTACACGAGGCCTACGCCCTCGAGAAAGTCAAAGAGATACCGCTCGCTGGGCGGCGCGAACCTCGACTTGACGAGCTTGATGTACCTAACCGTGTGGCCCAGCGCGTTTTCCTTGTAGCTAACTCTGATCAGGTTGTCGGCTATGTAGAACACCTGCTTGGGGGCCCCTTCCACAACAGCGATTATGGGCATGTCTTTAGACAGCTGGTAGAGGAAGCCGTGGACAAGCTCCTCCAGCTTCTCCTCACGCGGAGCAATCCCGTTAACTGTATCCACCACCAAGGCCTCGTACTCATGTATGTGGTCGGCGATGAACTTGGCGATGTTCCCCCTAAACGACCTGGGGAAGTCGAAGACGTAGAACTTATCCGCCGAGGCGCCCACCCGGAGGAAGGTCCCCCTGAGAGCCGCCGGCGTCTCGTTGGTGCTGATCCACAAAACCCTATTGGCCACCTTGTCGGCGAGCTTCGCAGCAACACTCGTCTTGCCGCTACCAGGCGGGCCGTAAACTGCCGTGAAGCCCCTCGCCGCCGCGTCCTGAATTATAAACACAAGTTCATTTTAGCTACACGGTTTTAAAATTTACAACACGCCTCGAAGGAGCTGGCCAGAATCCTCAGCATGTAATTCTCCAAAATCCCGCCGGCCCTCTTCACCAACCTATCCGGGTCGCGCCGCTCCTTAGCCATGGCGGGCACCACGTAGGCCCTCCGCTGAACCAACACAGCCCCGCCGACAGACAGATTGAACAACCCGGCGTTATAAAACTCCCCAAGCAGACATCCTAGACACTCGTAAAAACGACGAGGCAGATAAACCACAATCTCATCATCGACACGGAACTCCACGCAGTCGTTGCATTCGCCCCCTCCCCGCATCTCATAGCATACACAGCCCCGTTTTCCACCACCGCTACATGGTAATCCCCAATGGACGACCTACACGTCACGTCCCCCCACCTCACCACAAAAACCGCCGGCAAAACCTCAAACACGGACACGACAACGAGCCTAAACAACTTAATAAAGAAACAGGCCTGGTGGGCCCGCCGGGATTTTTAGGCGGGTTCTCCCTGAACCCGGGATCACCCGCGCGTCAGGCAGATACGGCCCCTCGGGCCTGGGCATCCTACCGCTAGACTACGGGCCCTGTTACGCTTTTTGGGCGTCTTTATAAACTTTACCGCCGCCGCACGCGTCGAGGAAGAGGAGACTTGGCGGGCTTGGTGGGATTCGAACCCGCGACCTAGGGTTAAGAGCCCGCCGCTTTACCAGGCTGGGCTTAGGCCGGTAGTTATTTTAATTTCATCGCTGTCTTAGCCACTTCTCCGCGGCTTTATACACCTTTTTCATATTTCTTAAAGCCCTTTAGATGTAACCCGAAGCACTCGATTACTATTTTTCTGTCTTTTCTGCGAT
>Ga0209393_1000358_pt1 | contig 22879 bp, 32 predicted proteins | sample SSWtaG_2_FD_184117 | JGI IMG/M metagenome (GOLD analysis project Ga0209393, IMG submission 184117) | Hot spring microbial communities from Sandy's Spring West, USA to study Microbial Dark Matter (Phase II) - SSWsed_130316 (SPAdes)... | ecosystem: Environmental > Aquatic > Thermal springs > Hot...
GGGAGAAGTTGGGGGCATCACGCGCTTCCTCCAGTCGTCAATAATTTCTAAGACCATTAGGGTCTCGGTCCTCTGTATGTCGGGGTTAGACGCGAGATATACTACCAAGAAAGTAGAAAGCTGTTTTACATCTTTGGCCCAGACCTTAAATAGCACATCATACGGACCTGTTATTATGTATGCCTCCTCAACAAACGGCATCCCTCTCTCCCCATTGCAGTCCGCCAGTACTTTCTCGGCCACCTCCTGTTGAAGCGGTTTTGTCTCCTTTGCGGTGGCGCCCCTCCTAACGCTGACGAGCACAAAGGCGAGCAACTTATACCCCAAGGCGAAGGGGTTCACCACGGCTTTGTAGCCCATGATCACGCCCTCGTTCTCAAGCCTCTTGATACGCGCGGCGATTGTGGTCTTGGGCCTGCCTAGCTCTTCGCTGAGCTCCTGCAGAGTTTTTCTGCCGTCTGCCTGCAACAACACGATCAGCCTGCGGTCCACCTCGTCCATAAGCCAGATTTTTCACTTCATTATATAGCTTAACCCCCGCGGGCGCCGGGAGCCGACCAGCCCGCGGCGTAGCCCGCTGTGTGCGACGAGCAAAAATTTATATTCTTTGAGATGTTGTCCCCGTCAATGGCAGAGAAGCAGAAGGCCGTCGCTAAGCAGGAAAAAGTGGCGATCTCCAAGCGCGATCCGTGGGCGTTGAAGAAGTGGTTCAGCGTTCACGCCCCCTCTTACCTCGGCGGGGTTTTCATAGCCGAGGTCCCCGCCTCCGAGCCTCAGAAGCTGGTGATGCGGACGCTTGAGGTGTCTCTCTACGACCTCACAAAAGACATCTCGCATCTGCCGATAAAGTTGCGTTTCCAGATCCACCGGATAGACGGGTTGCGGGCTTCCACCAGGTTCAAGGGGCTGGAGCTCACCCGGGACTACCTCAGATCTCTCGTAAGGAGAGGCACCAGCAAAGTCGGAGCCGTGACGGAGGTTAGGACAAAAGACGGCTGGGTCATGAGAGTCGCCATCTTGGCCGTAACCACCCACCGAATAGGGTCGGCGCAGAAGTCGGCCATGAGGAAGAGGATGATAGACGCCATCGTGAAGAAAGCGGCTGAGATGGATATAGCCCAGTTCCTAAAGGAGGCGCTGGAAGGAATTCTGACAGCCGACCTCTTCATAGCCGGCAAGAAGGTGGCCCCGCTCAGAAAGGTGGAGCTGGCTAAGATAAAGGTGTTGAGGTACCCGCCGGAGGAGGAGCAGATCGCGGTGAAGGAGGTCGTAGCTGAGGCCGCCTCTTCCTAACGCCCCTTTGCGCTTTGTATATATCTGTACACTGTGCTGTGTTTCTTCCCCTCTATTAACATCTCCACCGCGCGTTTAGCTATTTCCACGTTTTCCAGCCTGCCTAGGATCGCCACGTAGTTGTCCCCGATTACCATGTTTACCTCGGCCAGCTGTTCAATGGTGTGGCGCGCCCTTCCCCCCTCTCCAATTATCCGCCCCATGATGCGCCGGAGGTGGTTTGGCTTGTCGGTGTACTCCTTCAGATTTATCATGGCCAGGACGTAGTCCTCGTTTTCCAGTTGCATGGCTTGTTCTGGAGCGAAGCCGAGCGCCACGGCTTTGACCATGTCCCTGAGCTTCAACACGGCGTCTACCGTCGCGTCGGGCCCCGGGGTGATTTTTATATACAGCTCCTTCTCGTCCAGCTCCACCTTAGCGCCATATCTCCCATCGGCTACCTTTACGAACTCCCTGGCCGCCTTCAGCCGCTTCTTCTCTATGGGTTGCAAGATAGTGCCACGCAAATACTCGGAGGCCATAGCCCATATGGGTAAGGGATTTAAATTTATGTGGATAGAAACTTGTGGGGCGTTTTAGGAGTGAGAAAGACAGCGACTACTTCAAGGTGTTAGATGACGCCATAAACGCGTACACGTGGGCCGCTATCGTGAAGCTACAGGAAAAGAAGGTGGTTGAGGAGGTGCTGGGCCCCGTGGGGCAGGGCAAGGAGGCCAAGCTGGTCCTGGCAAAGAGGGGCGACGGGACCTACGCCGTGTTGAAGATCTTCTATCCCGTGCCCGTGAGGTTTGTGAAGAGCAGGTACAGCTACCTCCTGGGCGACCCGCGGTTCAGAGGTCTGAAGATAAGCGACCAGTTGCATCTTGTGGAGACCTGGTGCAGGAAGGAGTTCGGCAACCTCTCCCGCGCCCACTCCGCGGGGGTCCGGGTTCCCAAGCCCTACGGCTTCTACCGCAACGTGCTGGCGATGCAGTTTATAGGAGTCGACAGGAGCCCCGCCCCCCTCTTGGTGGATGTTGGGCTGGAGAACCTGGAGGACCCAGACCACGTGTTTTACGAGGTGTTGAAAAGTCTGGAGAAGACGTATGTGCTGGCTGGGCTGGTCCACGGCGACTTAAGCCCCTTCAACATCCTTTACGACGGCGAGAACCCCTGGATCATCGACTGGGGCTCGGCCGTGAGGAGGGGTCACCCCAGGGAGCTGGAGTATCTTAGACGCGACGTGGAGCGGGTGCTTGAGTTCTTCGGCACCCCTATCCCGCCCCAGGAGCTGTTTAAAAAGCTGGTGGAGAGGGGGACTTGGCAAGGCCGCGTCGACGTGGATAACGAGGGGTGGCTACTGGTCGGCGGGCGGCGTATTTTGGAGTAGTTGCGCTCCCCGGTGAAACGCGGCTCTGTTCTTCTCGTCTAGGCTAGGCGGCATGGGCAGGCCGAGTAGTTGGGAGACGAAGCCCAGCATTACGGAGTTCTCGTAGAGAGCCGACCCAAGCCCCAGCGCCACGTCGTAACACGGCGCTATATACGTCTTAGGCCAGCTCGTTCTGATGGCTTCTATCACCTCGCCGAGATCATACCACCGGCCTGGGGGCTGGATCACCCTCCTGTTTACCACCAAGACGCCGCCGGGCTTGAGATATCGGAAGGCCCTAAGCGCCTCCACGGCCTCCAGTGCTATTACGAAGTCCGCACCGCCCTCCTCGACTATTGGGGCGTAGACCTCCCTCCCAAACCTCACGTGGACCTCCACGGAGCCTCCGCGCTGACTCATGCCGTGGACCTCGGCGATGCGCACGTCGTATCCCTCGGCCAGGGCGGCCTCGCCTATCCACCTCGCAAGCGTCAAAGCCCCCTGGCCCCCGACGCCTACGATGACTATGCTTGTTGCCATAGCTCCAGCCACCGGTCCCTTTTCCCTTCGGCCATGAAGGCGCCGAAGGGACACACCTCTGCACACATGCCGCAACCGACACACAGCGCAGGGTCCACGTAGGCCTTCTTGTCAGGCCGCTTAGAGATGGCGCTACACTTAAGAAGGTTGTAGCAAAGCCCGCAACCGGTGCATTTGTCTAGATCCACGCGGTATCTAGGCCACTGAACCCCCGCCCTCCTCGCCTTCCTAGCCGCGACTAAGGTGCACGGCCTTCTGGAGACCACGACAGCCGGCTTGCCCGCCCTCACCACCTCCACCGCCTTCTTCACCACCTCCACAGACTTCTTGACGTCTACCGGGTCTATCACAAAGGTGGGGAGGCCCAGCGCCTCCGTGACCTTCTCCACAGGCACGGCCCTGCTGGGGCTGGGCTGGCCCCCCGTCATGGCGGTGTATGCGTTGTCCATGACCACTATGAGGATGGGTATCTGCCTTGTGACCACGTCAACGAGCTGGGGCAGCACGGCGTGGTAAAACGTGGAGTCGCCAACGGTGGCGACCACGGTCTGCCTTCCCGCAACTGCGATCCCGGCGCCCAGCCCCACCGAGGAGCCCATGTGGGTGATCAAGTCCTGTTGCCCCATGTTGATGCCGAGGGAGTAGCAACCTATGTCGCCGGACCACACCGGGTTGAGGCCTGCGGTTGCCACTCTGAGTATGTAGAAGGTGCCCATGTGGGGACACCCGGGGCAGAGGGCCGGGGGCCTCGGCGCAGGTTCCACAGGCGACTTAGGGGGCTGGGGAGTTGCGTAAGGCAGGTCTAAGGCCTTGGCGAGACCCGCCGCAACCTTGCCTGTATCCAACTCGCCGTATCTCGGGAAGTAGCCGTCGAGCTTTCCCCTGGTCGCCACCCCCATGGCCCTCAGCTGAAACTCCACCACGGGGTCGCCCTCTTCCACCACGATTACAGACTTCGCCAACTCGGCCACCTTCTGGGGGACGGGAACCGGCATCCCCAGCTTCACCACCGTGGCGCTGATCCTCAACCGCCTCACAGCCTCCTTGACGTAGTTATAGGCGACGCCGGAGGTAACCACCACAACGTCTCCAGACCCCTCCACGGCGACGTACTCGCCGGCCACCTCCCGTATCTTCTCCCACTTCTCCACCAGCTCCCTCCTCCGCTCTCGGGCGTTGGCAGGCACCAAGTTAAACCTCCTCACGTCTCTCGTGAACCTGCCCCACTTGGGAGGAGCTGGGGGCTCCAGCTCCACGGGCGCCCTCACGTGGCTTACCCTGGTCACGCTCCTCAGTATAATCGGGTGTTTCAGCCTTTCGCTGAGCTCAAACCCGGCCTTAGCCATTTTGTACGCCTCGGCGGGGTCGCCGGGCTCCAACACAGGTACATAGGACTGGAGCCCATACCACCTGGTGTCTTGCTCGTTCTGGGAAGAGTGCATCCAGGGGTCGTCCGCGGTTATGATGAGGAAGCCGCCCTCCACGCCGGTATACGCCGCGCTGTGTAGCGGGTCCGCCGCCACGTTTAACCCCACGTGTTTCATAGCCGTTAAAGCCCTAGCGCCGGCGAGGGCGGCGCCGTAGGCCAGCTCGAAGGCTGTCTTCTCATTCGCCGCCCAGTGGACGAAGCGGTCCTTAAACTCCTCCAGAGTCTCCAGGATCTCCGTAGACGGCGTGCCTGGATAGGCCGTGGCCGCCGCGAGGCCGCCGCTTAAGGCGCCGTAGGCTATGGCCTCGTTGCCCAGAAGAAGCAACCGCATATGTACATATACATATATAGTTTATAAAGTTTTCAATAGATAGAAGACACAAGGCTTAAATACCTGTGCGATACAAGACGGGATGCGGTTTTGCCCCAGAGACGGGACCTTGATGGTGCCCCAGAGGAAAAACAGCGCCACGGTACTGAAGTGCCCCAAGTGCGGGTACGAGGTCAAGCTCACAGAAAAGGCAAAGGAGGCGTATAGACAGAGGTCGGAGGTCGCCGAGGAGAAGAAAAGAGGCGTGATGGTGGCCGAGGAGAAGAGGGTTGAGTACGACAAGGAGGAGATGGAGGAGCTGAGGAGACAGCTCCTCGAAAATCTGCAGGAGTCGGAGCGGGAAAGCGACTAGCTCAGCCTGGTTTAGGACCCGTCACCCGTCAGTAGCCGTGTCTCATCACGGCTGAGCGTATAAAGATTTAAGGGCGTCAATTAATAAGTACTAATGGTTAAATACCTGAAGGCCGAGCTTGTGAGTCTGGTGGAGACGGTGGACTCCTACGGCCAGCTTGCCGGCATAATGCTCATAGGGGCTGAGGAGTGGGGCGACAGGGCGGTGCCCATAATAATAGGGGCGGCCGAGACTCTCTCCATCAAGAAGGGGCTCGGCGAGGTGGACTTCCCACGTCCCCTGACCCACGACCTTTTCGTCGACGTGTTGGAGGCCCTGGGAGCCGCCGTAGAGAAGATCACCATAGATGCCCTTGTCTCCAACACCTACACCGCTACTATATACGTCAAGGATCGGGATGGGAGGATCCACACCTTCGACTCCAGACCCAGCGACGCGGTGGCCATCGCCGTGAGGGTCAACGCGCCTATCTATATAGCGGACACCCTGGAGAGGCACGCGGAAGACGTGGGGAGGTACATGGCGCCGCCCAGCGGAAAAGTCGCAGACGAGTGACCTAGTTTTTCTGCCGAAGCGTTGCCTCAATTAGCTGGAGGGCCCGCACTATTTCGTCAAGAGTGTTTTTCAGAGTAAGGAGATCCTCCGGCTTCTCCACCACGTACCTCACGTGGATATGCCACCGCCCCTCGGCGCATATGTGCCGGATCTCCATGCCCCTGGGGAGATCCACGTCGTCGGGCTTCACCGCGTTTATGAAGCCGCAGTCCAACGGCGTTGCTATTCTACTCTCTACCTCTTTCATAGATTTGTAGGAAATCCGCGTATTTGCCGCTCTCCACATACGTCACCAGGTGGGTGGGAAACAGCAACGTCTGCCCCACCTCCGCCAAGGCGTCAGCTATCTTCTTCAAGCCGGCCCTCTGGGGCGGGGGCGGCACCACGGCTATAAGCGACCCGCGGGAGGTCTCGTGGCGTAAAGCAACCCAGTCGCTCACCTTCAAGTAGTAGGACAGATAAGGCGGTATCTTGTACACGTAGAAGGGGTTCTGCACAGACACCACGCCATCCTTAACCCTCTTTACAACCATGTAGAACACCTCCGCGAAGTTAGACACATACACCTCTACGTCTCTATCCACAAACCCTGCCACGTCGGCCTCGAGCCGCGCCGCCGCGTCCGCGGGCTTGAAGGCGGGGGAATAGGGCCGTACGGCCTTGTCTAAAACAGCCGTGTGGAAACCCTCGTTAAACACAACGCCAAGTGCCCAGTCGAGGAGCGAGACCACCTCCTCCTGCGTCATAGAGGTAATAAGCTTGGCGTCCTCCACCTGGCGGCCGGTGACGCCCGGGACCACGGGTAGCGTGGAGAGAGAAAGCGCCTTCCTCGCCGGCAGAGACTCCAGAAACGGGAAAACCACCGCAAGCCGCTCATCCCCCTTCAAGATCTCCCGGGGGAACTGGCACTTGTACTCGCAGTAGTCGACGCTCCACGAGTAGTGGCCCACGTAAAGCGCCTTATGTATATGCTCCTCAAGCGGAGACAACGTCTGGATAATTACAGCGGCGTAGTAGCTCAGCGACATGAAGTCGGAGGTGTATTTACTGTCGTCTATACCCACCTCGCCCTCAGTTATGTACATCCCGTCGCACCTAAACCCCACGCATACCCCCCTCGGCGGTGGCCAATCCACCACAGACACGTGGACCGTCTCCCCCAAGGCCGCCGCCAGCGCATACGCCGCAAGATACGCGTCTACAGACCTCCTCACGTATATAGTCAAGGGGTTCTGCTTCAAGTACTCCAGCACTCTGTCGATATGGTCAATAACGAAGTTGCGAAACTCCACGTAAAAACACCGGCGGGCTTTTTAAAGGGTTAGGTCGCCAAGTGTGACAGAGCCTGCGGGTTATAGACGAAATCCTTCGGCAGTTTACCAACCCTCTTGTAATACTTCACAAGTCTGTGTATCTTAGACTCAACCAGCTGTAGACCCCTCCGCGACGCCATATCCTTCGGGTGTTCTTCAAGGTGCTTTCTTATCCTCAACGCCCTGCGGATCAGGTTAAGCAAATCCTCGGGGAGTTCCTGCTTAACTCCGTGCTCCTCCAAGATCTTCGTCAGCTTCTTTCCGGTTATCGGCTTAACCACCGGTATGCCGTATTGATCCCTCAAAATTAGGCCAATTTGAGAAGGCCTGAAACCGCGGCGGGCCAGTTCCACTGCCAGTTGCTCCACCTCATCCGGCGTATACTGAATCCAGGTGGGCACGGTGGGATGGGCAGGTCTTACGGAGCGCGACCGACCTCTCTTATCGCGAGATCTATGAGGCACGACGACAGTAATCCGGCCATTTATAAACTTTACAGTTTTTAAAGGACGGAGATAAACCGCCCATGGACCAGCCGCCGCCGTGGCTTTGGGATCTTCCGCTCATAAATTTATATTCTGTTGATATCATTGGGTTTATGTACGACGTACCCTTCGTGGCGACACCTGAGGTGGTTGTCCGCAGGATGCTCCAGCTCGCCCGGGTTCAGCCCGGGGAGGTGGTGTACGACCTGGGGTCTGGAGATGGGAGGATCGTAATAACCGCGGCCAAGGAGTTCGGCGCCCGGGCTTTCGGCGTTGAGATCCGGAAGGATCTGTACGAGCAGTCGACGGCCCGCATAAAAGACATGGGGCTTTCAGACAGGGCGACGATTATAAACGCCAGCTTCTACGATGTGCAACTTACAGATGCCGACGTGGTTACCATGTATCTACTCACCACCGTCAACGAGAGGCTTAAGCCGAAGCTCGAGAAGGAGCTTAGGCCTGCTACGCGGGTGGTGACTCACGACTTCGAGGTTCCCGGGTGGCGTCCCGTGGTGGTGGAGGAGGTTTATGAGGACTGGCGGAGCCACAAGCTCTTCCTATACAGGATACCCGGCAAGGAGATCCCAATTCCCGGCAAGCCGTGGGCTGTTGAGGACAAGTGGCTCAGGCAGGTGGCCGAGCTGATAGACGGGGCCGCCTCCCTTGAGGAAATGGCCGCCAAGCTAGGCGTCACCGTTAGGCGGGTGCGTGAAGCTGTGGAGGAGCTGAGGAAGCTGGGCGTGGTGGAGGAGGTGAGGATCATTAAATGAGGGAGGTCGTTGAGCTTTACCGGAGGATCGGCGGCTTTCAAGCTCTTCACGTCGCCGAGGCCTACGACGTCCTTAAGGAGGCTGTCGAGCGGGCGGATCTCCGCTTCTTCTCCTTCACCGGCAACCTGGTCGCCACCGGGCTTAGGGAGGTGATAGCGGAGGCGCTTAGGAGGAGGCTATTCAACGTGGTGGTTACCACGGCGGGGGCGCTGGATCACGACATCGCTAAGGCGATGGGCGCGAGGTACATGGCTGGCTCCTTCGACCTCAACGACGTGGAGCTGGCCGGCCGAGGTCTCCACAGGCTGGGCAACGTGGTGATACGCAAGGAGGAGTACGGCCCCCTGGTGGAGAAGTTCGTGTTGAAGTTCTGCGAGAGGCTGTGGGGCAGGTCCGTGGCTACCTACGAGCTGGCGGAGGAGCTGGGCAGGGAGTTGCCCGAGGACTCAGTGCTGGGCGCGGCGGCGAGGGCGGGCGTGAAGGTCTTTGTCCCCGGCATAGTAGACGGCGCTATCGGCACGGCCCTGCTGACTTGTAACGACCTCGCCAGGACCAGGAGGGGCGGGTCCCGGGTTGTGTTGGACATGTTGAAAGACGAGGAGGCGCTGAGGGAGCTTGTGTACAACGGCAGGAAGCTGGCGGCTCTCATAGTAGGGGGCGGCATAAGCAAACACCACGTCATCTGGTGGGCGCAGTTCAAGGGCGGCCTAGACTACGTGGTCTACATCTCAACGGCGGTGGAGTACGACGGCTCTCTCAGCGGGGCGAGGCCGAGGGAGGCGGTGAGCTGGGGCAAGGTGAAGCCCTCCGCGAGGTCTGTCTACGTCTTTGCAGACGCCACGCTTGTCCTGCCCATAATCCTCGGGGGTCTTTGACATGTTTCTGGAGACGGCCTCTGTAGTCGCGGCTTTTGTCTCCGGCGTCCTCTTCGGAAGGTGGTGGGTGCCGTATCAGAGGAGAAGGGGCATCACGTCGCGCGACATCTACAAGGGGATGGACGGCGTACCGCGGGCTGGCGGCTTGATAGCTCTGATCGCCGCTACGGTGGGCTACGGCATCATCTCGGCATCTATCTGGCCAGCTATGTTGCCTCTACTCGTGGCGTTTGCCGTCGGACTGCTGGGGCTCATGGACGACCTACGGGGGGTTAGCGAATATGCCAGGGTCCTCTTCCCTGTGCTTCTGGCGTTTGTGGTGGCCAGGGCTGTGGATGTCAGGCTCACGATACCTGCAGTGGGCCTCTTCTACGGGGCCACTGGGTGGCTTGCTGTGTTGGCTATACCGGTTATGACGAACGCCTTCAACATGTTGGACCCTGTCAACGGCTTCCTGCCGATTGCTAACGTGGCGGTGGCAGTCTCGCTCGCCGCCGTGGCGGCCGTAAGGGGGCAGGCAGACGCCGTCTACCTCCTGTTTATACACGTCGCCGCATCGCTCGCCCTCTACCTCTACAACAAGTACCCCGCCAAGACCTTCAACGGAAATGTGGGAAGCTACTTCCTGGGGGCCAGTCTCTCGACGCTGGCCGTGCTATATGACCTAGTGCCGTATCTCATCTTGGCGGGCCTCCCCTTTGTGATCAACGGCGCGTTGATAATTTTCTCATCAGGCGGCATCAAGGGGAGAGAGAAGATCGCGAGGCCTACTTCTCTGAGCGAAGGCGGCGTGTACCAAGACTGCTCCTCGCCTGTTATCTCACTTGTGAGAGTTGTCGTCTCAGACGGGCCTATGGGGGAATACGACATATTCAAGGCTTTGACCACAACAGTGCTGGCGTCTTCTGCCCTTACAGTGGTCCTCGCGCTTTTCTTAAGACTGCTGTCTCTGCCGATATGAGGAGGGTTCTTCTCCTTTTGTTTTCTTCCTACGCCGTCTTGACTGCGTTTTTTGTAGTTGCGTCGGCGCTTCTGCCTATTCTAAGGAAGAGGATCGTGGCTGACTTAGCTGTGGGAGACGTGGTGGTGGTGATCGCGGTTTTTCTCTACGGGCTGTTTATATATATCACAGGTCTCTTACTGATACGTGCCAGTTGCAAAGATAGACGTTGAGACTTTGAGATGCATAGCCGGGGAGTCCCGCTGGGAACTCTGCATAAGGCTGAAAAACGCGAGGCGGGAGCTCGCGGAGCTGGAGGCGAGAGTTGAAAAACTGTTGCAGGGGGTGCCGTGAGGCGGTACTCAGTGGCTGTCCTGGGGGTCGGGGGGGTTGGGAAAACCACGTACGTGTTTAGACTGCTGGGCCTTTCTCTCAAGCCCAGGGCCACGCTGAGGCCCGGCATATACCGCCTCTACCTGAGGGACAAAGAAGTGGATTTCATAGACGTGCCGGGTCAGGTGGCCACCGAGGTGGCTAGGAACTTCGCCAAGGCCTGGACCTTCTACGTAGATCTCATGATATATATGTACGACTTGACGGACCAGTCGTCGCTTTACGCAATTGCAGAGTTACACAGCGCCCTGCTCGACAGGGGCATCACCCCCTACAAGAAGGTAGTGCTGATAGGCAACAAACGGGACCTCGCGGAGGAGCTGGGGTTGTTTGTGGAGGGAGATGAAATAGCAAACGCCGTCAGTGCCGCCAAGATATACTACATGTCGGCGCTTAAAGACAATATTGATGTTTTATATAAACCGCTTGAGGAAGACATATGATACCCCGCGACGACATAGTCGCAGGCATCGCCAACACGCCACTGGTGGCCCTCCTCTCCGAGCTGGAAGAGGTGAAGCCGAGTCCCAGGCTGAGACCCCTCCTCGAGTTCCTTACAGACATAGGTCTCCTCCAGAGATAAAGGCGATAAATACAGGAAGGCCCAGCATCTCTCCAGGCCGTACGAGGTATTCCCCCTCGCCGACGCCGTCTCGGAGCTTTTCCAACAGATAGTTCTCCCACACATCGTGGCTGGGAGACGGGTCGCGAGGCTCACAATGGAGCTTCAGAGGGCGCTCTACGCCTACACGTCGGCGTTTCAAAACATGCGCGTAGTAGTGGCGCAGGAGCTGATGCGCTACGGCGGCTTAACGCTGGTAGCGGGGTGGTTCCCCTGCGGCTTCTCCTCGGAGCTCATGTCCATCTCGGGAAGAGACGTGGTGATCGTGGAGGAGCGGGAGGAGCTGGTGGCTCTTGAGATGGACAGGCTCTCCCTCATCCCCCTCGCCTCGGCGCCGCTCGGGCAGGAACTAGCCGCCGCCAGCTTCTACGCCTTCGAAAACCTGCCGCTGAACGAGTTGAAGGCCGTGCTGGAGAAGTACGGGAAGTTCGACGCAGCCGTGGCCTGCCAGAGAGGCGCTGATCTAAACGCCTTGAGGGAGGCGGCCCAGGAGGTGTACTACATAAAGCCGAGGGACTCCGTCATGCTCTTCCTAAACGAAGCCCTCCTAGACGCCCTAGGCCTAACCCGCCCCCTAGACGAGGAGAAGGCCCTTAAAAAAGCCGAGAAGGAGGAGGTGGGGCCCTTCGACGTCTATGTTTTAAGGAGTACAGGCTAGTCCTGAGAGGATAAGGTCCACGGCGTCTCTGAACCCCACCCCGCTAGGCCCCTCCACCACCACGCGAGCAGCCCTCTTAGCCGCCTCGGTGGCGTTGCCCACCGCTATCCCCCAGGCGGTTTTCAACATGCCCACGTCCACGTCGCTATCCCCCACCGCGGCCACCTGGAAGCAGGGAACGCCAAGCCTCCCGCAGAGCCACTTAACGGCTGTCCCCTTGTCCACGCCAGCGGGTCTCACATGTATCGCGTAGCCGCTGGACTCCACCACGTAGCCGCTCCCCACCGCTGCCGTGATTTTTTCCACGGCGTCCTCTGCCAGCGGGATATATGCGAGGTCGTACTTTCGGCATTTGTTCTGGGGGCTCGGCGCCGCGGCGCCCGTGGCTAGTACCGACCTGTCCACAGCCGTCATGTCGCCGCTACACAGCTCGTAGGTCTCGCCGTCGAGGTATATAAGGCAGCCGTTCTCGGCAATCACATCTCTTATGCCTAGATACCTGGCGATGGTTAGGGCGAAGTCCAGGCCGTTCGCCGTGGCGAGGACCACGCGAAGACCCGCGTCGCGCACACGCCGAAGCGCCAGGAGAGCCTCTGCAGATAGCTCATACGTGTTGCGGCTCAGGGTCAGAGTTCCGTCTAGATCCACCACCAAAACCCTGCAGTTCACACACCGACAGAAAAACCGGTTTAAATCCTATCAGGCAGGAAATGCTCCACCAGCGGCAGGGCATCCTCCACAGACTCGCCGCATCTCGCAGGCATATACCTACTCCGCACGAGGCATCTCGCCAAGGTGGGGTCGCCCAACACCTTCAAGGCGTCTGGGCCGGCCACGCGCTCAGTCGGCCTCCACCTCCCCTCCTCCCTCTGCAACTCCACGAAGCCGTAGGCTACCTCGGCGACGCCCGTGGGATACGCCATGACATACAGCGGAGACAAGTCGCACTTCTCAGCCCAGCAGTTGAGCATCGCCAGATGCGGCTCGCCGTTGAAAACCCCGTAGGCCTCAGAAAGCGGGACGAGCTGAATCTCATATGTCGAGTTTCTAGCCTTAATTATGAGCTTAGGAGGCATCAAAGTGTCCTTCGCGAGAGTTACGTGAGTCACCGCCGCCCTCCCGCCGCGCCGCCCCACAAGCACCGGCATCTTGGCCCTAGGCACAGGCACCGGCGGCCACAACGTAGCCACATACCCAGGACCCAGCACCGCCCACCCCTCCCTAGTCACAACCCGGCTCCAAACCACAAACTACCCATACAGACAATATATAACAGTACCGCCGTGGCGTCTGCGAAAACTTTATAAGTCCGCCCTATGTGGGGAACGGCCGCCGTAGCTCAGCCCGGTTAGAGCGGCGGGCTGTTAATCTCATGGTGCAGACACCCGTAGGTCCCGGGTTCAAATCCCGGCGGCGGCGCCAATGAATTCTTATCGCCACAAATCGGTGGGGTGATGAGTTGGGGGTTGTCTACTGTTCGTCCGGCGCTAAGAGTATCTTTGCGTATTCTGCGAGGGAGTTTCTGAGGTTTGCGTCTTCGATTTGGAGGGCGGTGGCGAGCAGGACTTGGGCCAGCACCACCTTTCGGTCTTCTTGTGGTAGTGTGTTTAGAAGGTTGGCCGTGGCTGTGGATATGAGGCCGACGGCCTCGTCTACTTTCAGCTCCATGTCGGAGAGGATGTTGATGACTCTCTCCTCGGTTTTGTAGAGGGTGTATATGGTGGATAGCATGAGGAAGTCGGCGTCGGATATCTGTAGGTGCTCCGCCCATTCCTGGACCTTCTCCGGGTTTTCCATCATGTACATGACGAATTTCTCAAGCTCGCGCCGCGGTATTTGGAACATTTTCTCCGCGTCTGCGAGGAATTTGTCGATCCAGCTCACGGTAATACAGTACAGTATTTAAATAAGACGTGTATTAATACTGGTGTTTTCCCGGGTAGGGGTCGGGTGGGTGTATGAGGGTTTTTTCGGGGTCGACGTGCCTGAGGGCGTTGAGGTGGATGTGGTGCTTGTGACGCATCACCACGAGAGACACGTAGCGGGGGCCAGGGAGGCGAGGGGGGTGGTGATGAACCCCATCGAATACGGCATGGCGACGGATCTAGAGAGGGCTTTGAAATACGCCGAGGTCGTCCTGAGGCGCGCGGGCGCGCCGAGGGATGCGAAGCCCAAGGTCTCCGTGGGCCCCTTCAAGGGGTCTGTGTATAGGTTCACCGCCGGGTGGGTGGATCTGGGCGACTTGTCCGTACGGGTGATACCCTGCGGGTCCCACACCTGGGGCCACACATGTTTCGGCGTGGAGAACGCGATCTTCGTGGGAGACCTCGACGGCTGGATCGTGAGCGTCCACACCTTCATCAACGTGATCGCGTCGCTGAAAGGGCTAAGGGGCTACATGGCCTATACGGGCAACGGCGAGAGGATCCCCATGAAGGAATACGCCGAGTCCCTCGAGTCGCGGTTTAAGAAGCTGGCGGAGAGATACCTGGAGTGCGTGAGCGAGAAGACGCCGTATAGAATCGCCCTCTGCGCTCGGGGGCCCGGCAATGTGCTTAGGCTGTCGGAGGAGGGCATCGCCTTCGTGAAGTACCTCGCGGAGGGGGGACACGTGAAGATAGTCAACTCGTCGCCCTACGTGGTCAAGCCGATATAACTGAGGGCCTCCGCGACGCTACACCGGAAGAGGTGGCTCGGCGCTTCCGGGTCGTCAGTGGAGCCGAACCCCGGCACGTAGGGGCACCCCCTGGCGAGCCGCCTAGCCGCCTCCCTTTCCCCGAGGGGCACCACCGCGGCGTACAGCCCTTCGCACATTAGGTAGTCCACGTGCCACCTCCTTGCCGCGGGCCTCCTCAGATGTCTAGCCACGCGCTTGGCGCATGAAGCCCCGCAGGACCCCACGTAGACGTAGACGCCTTCCTCTATCTTAAACGCCGCCGCGCCGGTGTGCACCACGTGGCTGGGGCACTGGAAGAAGATGAGATATGCCATATTAAACCCCTACGTATATCCCTACGGCGATGACGAGCCGATGGCTGACGCGACTCATGGCGTTAAATTTCGGCGGGTGCCGAGCCTCCTCTTGACCTCCTCTGCAAGAGGCGGAAGCACCTCCCCGGCTTTGCCTCTGAGGAAGAAATCAGCTATCGGCGTGACGGCGGACTCCTCCACGTTTATCTCCACGACGACGGCGCCGCGGTCCTTGGCGATGCGGGGGATATATGCGGCGGGGTACACGACGCCGGAGGTGCCCACCACCAACACGACGTCGGATCTAGACGCGAGCTCCACAGCCCTAGCCCATGCGTCCTGCGGCAGAGACTCGCCGAACCACACCACGTCGGGCCGAAGCAACCCGCCGCATCTGGGGCACCTGGGCAGGGTCTCCTCCGCGGGCTTGTCGAGCCTATACATGGCGTTGCACCTCATGCACCTCGTCCTCCACAGGGAGCCGTGGAGCTCCACCACGTTTCTGCTACCAGCCCTCTGGTGGAGACCGTCGACGTTTTGGGTGATAACCGCCTTGACAACACCGAGGGCCTCGAGCTCAGCTATGGCGCGGTGCCCCGGGTTCGGCTCCGCCCTATACACAACCTCCTGTCTCCATCGGTACCAACGCCACACAAGCGCTGGGTCTTTGGCGAATGCCTCAGGCGTCGCCAGCTCCTCCGGCCGGTACCTCTCCCACAGCCCGCCTGCCCCCCTGAAGGTGGGGACCCCGCTCTCAGCCGATATGCCGGCGCCGGTGAAGACTATGCAGTGTCTAGACGCCGCAACGACGTCGACGACATCCATATAAACACCTATGTGGAAGGTTTTAAAGCGATGATGATCCAGGCGAGGCCGATCTGTGACGCGGCACGACCTCCTCTGAAGGTGAGTTACCTTTTTATAGTGTGTCCGGGGAGGGGGCAATGAGGAAGACCTTGATGATACTGGCGGCGTTGGCCATCGTGGTGCTTGCGGTAAGTTGGCAGACATATACGGTGAAGCTGGCGTCTACGGAAATAAACGCCCTGGCCGTGGGGCCCACGGGCGGGGCGGTTCTCCCCATAAAGGTGACGCTCCTCACGCCAGGAGACGGCAGGGCGTACGTCGCCGGGGTCCCGGAGGCTGGTGAGGGCTTCGGCCCGTCGGCGCAGATCGCTCTCTACGTCGCGGCGCGGTACTCCGGCCGGCCCTACACGAACTACACTGCCCTGCTGAGGGTTTTGGCCAGCGACGCCCAAGTCGGAGGCCCCTCGGCCAGCGGCTACATCACGGTGGCGTTGTTCGCAATCATGAACAACCTCACGCTTAGAGGCGACACGGCCATGACCGGCATCATCCTGCCCGACGGCCTCATCGGGCCCGTCGGCGGCGTGACGCAGAAGGTGAGCGCGGCGGCTGAGCAGGGGATAAAGACGGTGCTCGTCCCCATGGGCGAGGCCCCCAGCGGCGTCTCCGGCGTGAGAGTTGTGGAGATCGGGACGTTGGAAGACGCGATATACTACCTGACGGGCTACAGGATACAAACGCCTCCGCCGGGCGCCGTGGACGACGCCGCGTTTAAGGAAATATCGCATAGCCTCTTCGACGCGATTTACAGCTACTACAACCAGACCATCGGCAGGGGATACGTAGACACCGCGCTTATTGAGCGGCTGAAGGCCGAGGACAAGTATTACACCGCGGCGTCTCTGATCTATCAGGGCATCGTGAGGTACTACAAGGACCAAGCGGCGGCTTCCCGGAGAACCTCCAGGACTTTGTATGACCAGGCGTTGCAGATGGCGAAGGAGGCCGAGGCGCAGCTGGCCCAGACGCCGGTTACCGTAAACAACGTGGATCTGGTCGTGGCCAGCTACACGCGGATATACGAGGTGTATCTACAGGCGAACTCCACGTCGCCTGACGCCGGCAACATGTATGCGCGGGCCGTCACCCTGAAGTCCTGGGTGGACGAGACCCGTAAGATGGCCTACGGCCCCGTCTTGAACGAAAGCGCGTTGGCCGAGGTGGCGCGGATGTACCTCGACTACGCTAAGGCCATGTACGCCTACCTAGAGACGACCTACGGTTTGACGCTTGGGGACTACGCCACGGCTGTGCAACTGGCGGAGGACCTCTACGACAGAGGCCTCTACCTGGCTTCCATGGCTAACTCTATTGAGATAATTGCCGAATCCGCCTCGGCCCTCATGGCCTCGGCGCCTGACAAATACCTCAGCGTCGCTAGAGACAGAGCCCTCATTAACATGGCGCGGGCGGCCCAGTGCGGCTACACCAACACGCTTCCGCTGAGCTATCTGCAGTTCGGCGATTACTTCAGCGGTCAGCAGACGGGCAAGCCGCAGGCGCTTACCTACTACATAATGGCCTCCATATACTCCACCGCCATGGGAGACGCGGCGTGTACCGCCAAGGGAGGGGTCGTGTATCAAAAACCCAGCCTCTCCCCCGAGATGCCCCCGTCGGCGGCGCATGAAGCCGTCACCATCTCGAAAATAGCTACAGCGGGTGGAGAGGAAAAAAGTATTTGGATCCCGCTCCTGATTGCTTTGCTTGCCGTAGTCGCTCTGGTTTACGCCTCTAGACGGTAACGATTTCGCGCCTTACGTAACGGCTCTTCTTTTTCTCTCTCGCCTTTCCCTTTGGGAGGAGCGCTAGGGTAAAGAAGGCCACAGGCACCAAGTATTCCCAATACGGTGCGTACATATATATCGCGGCGATCAGCCTCTCAGCGGCGTCTCCGTTTACAAGGACGGCGGGTATCGAGAGGAGCACAAGCCCGGCCACGGCCAACGCCGTCAGCACCTTATCTCGCACCCTCCTCAGAGCTAGCGCTGTTATCACAGCCACCACGGTTAGGGCCACGAGCCCGATCATAGGCGTGCCGAGTACGCCAGTTTTATGTCTAACAGTTATTATGGGGCATGCCAATATATTAACCGCCGCCGGGCGCCACGGCGCGGGGCGGGAGACGCCGCGCCGGTGTATTGTTTAAATATCTCCAGTTATTCGCAATGCTGTGTGGTTCCTACCACTTAACAGGGACGAGGCGGTTGAGGCCATAAAGAAGGCGTATAACATAGCACAGGAACACGCCAGGAAAATAGGCGGCAGGCTGGAGCCCATCCAGCCCCGGCACATATACGGGGAGGCGGCCGATAAATTCGGCTACACCCTCCAGCTGGGGAGAATAACCGTGAACCTCCCGCCGGCCTCCGTGGTGGTGCTGTGGGGCTTCTACAACGCAGACGAATACCTCGACTTCGTCAGGTTTATACAAGACAGCCGCGTCTACGAGTGGTTCGTGGAGCCCATAGCATACTACCCGGAGCGAGTCGGCGTGTGGCTCGAGGAGCCTCTCATATTTAGAAACGTGCTGTATATAGACGTCCACACCACCTCCACCGAGGAGGTAGACAGGGCCTACGGCTGGCCCCTTGGCTACTTCATATCGCCGCTCCAGCCGCCGCAGGAGGTGAAGCCGCCGAGGCGGCCCAGAGGCGAAGGCAGACCCAGGAGGGAGGGCAGACGCGGGTCTTGATCCCGGCGGTCACATACATCCGCGTCTCGACCGAGGAACAGGACCCGGAGAACCAGAGGATCTACCTGGAGAAGTGGGCCGGGGAACGCGGCATCGAGATCGTTAAGCACTACATAGACGTGGGCGTGTCTGGAGCCACGGAGCCCTGGGAGAGGCCCGCCTTTAGACAGATGGCGGCTGAGGTGGATAAGCTGGAGCCCCGGCCCAGGGCGCTTCTTGTATACGAGATCTCGAGGCTTGTGCGCTCCTTCCAGGAGCTCTTCACCCTTCTGGACACGGTGGAGAACAAGCTGGGTCTCGTGGTGGTGTCCGCATCTGAGCGGGAGCAGGCCCTGCAGAGCCTAGACGGCGTATACCGCCAGTTCCTCCGCGCAGTGCTGGCCTTCGTGGCCACGATGGAGAGGGAGTTTATACGCCAGAGGACGAAGACCGCCTTGGAGCGGGCCAGGGCCGCGGGCAGGATCTGGAACGTGGCTGAGAGGAGGGGCGACATCGCGCAGGCCGTGGTGGATATGTACCTGTCCGGCGCCTCGCTGAGGGAGACGGCCCGGGCCTTCGGCCTCTCGCTCTATGAAGTGAGGCGGATACTGTCAGCGGCGGGGGTCTACAGGCCGGGGCCCTACACCTGCCCCCGGTGCTTCGCCCGACTGAAGGTGGTGGAGAGGTCGGCCAAGGTGACCAACGGGAGATACGCAGTGGTGGAGAGGCTCTACTGTCAAAACTGCGGCTACGAGGAGACAAGAGAAGGAAGCTAGACAAACGCGAAAATATTATAGCCAAAAAACGGAGTAAAAAAAGAGCATAAGGTTGTGGGGTTATGAGGGTTAGAACAGATCAGTTGGTGGGTATGAGGTGGGGGTTGATAATGGCTGTGGCGGCGATGGCAAGTGTTGTATGGATCTGGGTTGGCTTACCGGATGTAATTCTATATCCGGCGGGGTATGCGGTGACTTACAGCAAGGGGTTAGGCCAGGAGGTGACGCTGGAGGTGGTGAACGAAACCGGTCACCCTGTTCACTTCTGCGCGTCTATATTTGGCTGGTATCCCAACGGCTCCGTAGTGAAGCTAGATGACGTATGCGCAAGGGGGGTTGGCAAGATTAAGGCTGATGACGTGAGGAAATACGCCGAGCAGTGGAAGGACTTGGAGGGGGAGGTGGGGGTTTTCGTAATACTCACGTACATAAACGGCACAGACTCCAAAGGCAACTATACACTGAACAACGCAGTTAAGAGCTTCACGATACAGCCAAAACGCGTACTGGCAGGCGAAAACGTAAAGGCCACGATAAAAGTGAAGGCAAAGCCGCCCAAGGGGAGAGACAAGTCGCAAGTCTCAGCCGCGAACATACAGTGGCCGCCTGGAACCATATCTTACGACTGTATAACTATGCCAAGTGAGCCGACGCCTGTCACGACTTGTTACTACTGGGTCCTAGACACGACATATGTCAGCGCAACAAATACGCCGATACCTGTGGTGGTTGCTAGAGTTAGCTCAGCTGGAGATGCGTCTAACATACATGTCGTAAGAGTAAAGCTATTTCTAGCCGCTTCGAGTCAATCCGCCGTATCGTTTTCGGGTGGCGCCTTATTAACTAAATATTCAGACGGCTCAGAGGTGGCAACCGGCTTCTCTGCCTACATAATAACATTGAGCGTGACGAGCGGACTATCTCTAAACGACCAGTTCGAGTATAGCCCTTCCATATCAGGTCCTAGAATTATTGCCATCGGTTTCTACGGCGACTATGCAGTAGTGCGCTATAGGAAAATGGCATGTTCATCTACGTGCTGGTACCTAAACGAGTACGCTTATATGTACCTCATGAGGCCGAAAATCCCCGTAACTGTATATAAAGATAATCAACCCTTAGACGGAAATCTTGGCGGCACCTTTGGCATTATAAGCAGTTACTGGACTGGCGACGTGATCTACGGCAGTGAGGGGGAGCTTGGAAGTGTGACTGTTACCACCTCTAGTGTTGTTGCTCACAGCGGGGGTCTTGACCTGTTGTCGATGTCTGTTCCCTTGTTGAGAAGGCCCAATATTCCGCTGAGCGCCGTGTTTAGCCTAGCTACAAGCATAGGCTCTCAAGGCATCTCAGCGGCGATGGGAGAGGTTTACGCATCTCCGCGCGCAGATCCGCGTGTTACAATCTACGCTATATACTATAAGCCGAACGCACTATACGAGTTCAACAACAAGTACTACCCCTTGCCGTCTCTCTTCGTAGACGTTAAGACGTATAGGACGTCGGGGCTGGGACAGGAGCCGGAGAGTTAGTCAGTTCTTAAAGGATTCTTCACTCATCCGCGAGGTGAAGCTTCTTCACCTTTTTTCTCTTCTTTCTCGTTATAAAAGTTTTCCCACGTCGGGCAAAAGCCTGTCCTTCGGGGCGGGTAGGACTGTTTAGGCCTATAGCTTGTAAACTGTAGCGGCGTCGTCTGCTCGACGCCGGACAGATTATGGAATAGCTCGAGCATCGGCGTACAGTAGGGTTAGGCAATACGTCGTGGAGCTCCTCATATGGAGATCCGGGGCAACCGCCTAGAGGTGTGGCAAGAGGCGGAGGAGGCAGTTCGGCCCCTGCGCCTAGCAGGCCGTGAAAGACGCCGTAGAAACGTAGAGTGCCTAGGTCAGACGGGAGGTGGGCCTGCCGAGGTGAGGAGGACAACGCCGTACGTCAAAGAGGGGTTCTGCGATCAACTTGACAACTGACGCGGGCTGGGCTCTGCCTCACAGGCTTTTCTGGCGCCGCGAGCGGTTAGTGTAGGCCAATTGAGCGGGAAGATAAACACTACGCGGCTTCACAGACTCTGCGGTGTCTGTTCCAACCGATTTCGGCCGTCTGGCGTTACGCCACAGGTATAGGCGGAGGATCTTTGGGTGAAGTAGAAGGACTGACGGACGTCCAGACAAGTACAAAAGCGTGTAAGAGGCTGGAGCGGCGTGATTACATGTCTGAAGTTGTCCATGAATTAACGAAGGAGGTCTTGATAATCGTCACAGATGGCGTTGACAAGAGGCCCTGGGAGGAGATGGTGAAGAGACACAGGACCGAAGAGCTGAGGTGCCGGGTGAAGCAGATGCCTGTCCACTCGGCCGTGCTCGGGGTCCGATCACAAGACGGATTGTCTGTCGCCCGGCGGGTAACGCGCCGGGCGGAGAGCCGGCGGGCTTGACTGGTCAAAGAGCGCCTATGAGCCGCCTCGGTCAGAGGGGCCGGTTAACATATCTTGTCTACGTATTTCGATATGTCGTGTCCTCTCTTTTTGAATTCGCGTAGGTCTTCGTATCGGCTCCATGGGTAGGAGATCCAGACCCACTCCTCTATCTTCTCGGCGTAGTAGTCCGGCGTGTATCTGCTGGTGGTTTTTAGATGCACCACAGCGGTTTTCACCTCTGCCGCGCCTATGAGGTCGAGGAGGTTTTTGGCGAGCATCAAAGTGTGGCCTGTGTCGGCCACCTCGTCCACCACGAGCGTCTTCCGGTCGCGTATGACCCCCGGCTCCACCCCGTGGTAGAGCACCGGCCTCTCCGCGCGTCTCTGGGCGAGGCCCCAGTACTTAACGCCGATGGTTATTACGTCATCCACCTCCAACACGTCGCTTATGATGCGGGCGGGCACAAGCCCTCCTCTCGATATGGCCACGATTACGTCCGGCCTGAACCCGCCGTCTTGGATCCTCCGCGCAAGCGCCTCGCTGAGCGCGACGCCCTCGGCCCAGGAGATGAACCGCACCTTTATGCCTCCGACCTCCACTATGGGCATGTGGAGTGGGAAGCTGATGTATAAAAACGTGTCAGCGCCCGCCACTGCTGGGCAAGCTCTCGCCACCTGTACCGCGTGGGTTCAACTCGTCACCGTCTCTTCTTCTTCTCTTGTTTTTATCTTTAGCTCTGCGGTTGCCCGCAATACTGCTCCTTGGGCATTTTGTTTTTATACCTGTGGGTTTGGTGTTTGGTGCCGAAGCTTATAGTTGTCACAGGCGGCGTGATGTCCGGCGTTGGCAAGGGCGTTGTGGTGGCGAGTATAGGGCGTATTCTCCGGTCGAGGGGTGTCTCGGTGAATGCCGTCAAGATAGACCCCTACATAAACGTAGATGCGGGGACGATGAACCCTTATGCCCACGGCGAGGTCTACGTGACGTTTGATGGCGGCGAAACGGATCTGGATTTGGGGCATTACGAGAGGTTTCTCGACGTGGAGTTGCCCAGGAGGAACAACATAACCTCGGGCCAGATCTATCTGTCAGTGATTGAGAAGGAGAGGAGGGGGGATTACCTAGGGCAGACGGTTCAGCTGATTCCCCACGTGACGGACGAGATCAAGCGGAGGGTCGTGGAGGCGGCGGGGGGCTACGACGTGACGCTTGTGGAGATCGGAGGCACCGTGGGCGATTATGAGCAGTTGCCGTTTTTGGAGGCGGCGAGGC